>Ga0256397_1000012_pt1 | contig 17361 bp, 47 predicted proteins | sample KryLIviralmetaG_2_FD_191189 | JGI IMG/M metagenome (GOLD analysis project Ga0256397, IMG submission 191189) | Seawater viral communities from deep brine pools at the bottom of the Mediterranean Sea - Kryos LI F3 | ecosystem: Environmental > Aquatic > Marine > Bathypelagic | place: Mediterranean...
GCTGATCTTCCTGGTATTCTTCCAGTTGTTACTTTAGATATTTATCAAGACGGTAATGAAATAATTATTAAGGCAGATCAAGAGAATTCAATTACTGATCAAGCATATTTAGACCTTAGAAAGTCTATACCTTCTACAGTAAATATTCGAGTTAGTGATTTAGTATCTGATGATGCTGTACTTCTTAATAAAGAGTATGAAACTAACTGGTATAATAATATTGTTAGAAACTACCCTGAATTTAATAATACAGGCTTCTCTAACTATGTACAAGATAAAAGTGGGTATGCACCTAAAGATTTTAAGAAAATTTCTAGACCGGATATGGATCGTATTGCTGTAGATTATCAGAAAGATGATTTAGCAATAAGACCTGAATTCTCTTCAGCTTATGTACAAAAAGAAAGTAATGCATACGATGCTTACCCAGACTTTGCTAATATGGTTGAAGGTAATATCTTTCAAAAGATGAAGAAAGGAATGAAAGAAAGATATACAGCAGTAAACTATAAAAACTCTACCGTAGAAGGTAAAGAGTGCCACACTTGTATTTTCTTCTCAGAGGGGTATTGTACTAAGATACATCTTCCTGTGAAACAAGAAATGACGTGTAATGAATACAAACCAATGCCAGGAGCTATGGAAGCTGAAGCCTGGGCAGAACGTAGTGGAAAACCCTACGAAGAGGTATCTAAAATGTCAAAAATGGATGAATTTAAGGAAACCTCTAAATTAGCCGAATTTAAAAAAGTGTTACGAGAATTAGAATAATGAATTTTTGTGAATGTGGTTGTGGTAATAAGTGTACGAAAAGATTTGTATCGGGACATAATAGAAGAAATTATAAAGTTTCTGTTGAAACTAGAGAGAAAAATCGACAAGCACGATTAAATCAAAAAAATTCAGCGATTTCTAATGAAAAAAATAGACAGAGCCAACTAGGAAAAATAGTTTCAACAGAAACTAGGAAAAAAATGAGCCAGGCTATGAAAGGTAATACAAATTCTGTAGGAGTGGTACAAAGTGCTGAAACTAGAAAGAAAAGAAGTATTTCTATGCAAGGAAACACTAATTATCTGGCCGCAAAAACAGGACAGTTTGGAAAAACAGGTTTACAACACTCTACATCCATAGAAAAAATGATGAGAATTGTTTTAGGGATGAATAATGTAGAATATGCTTTTCAAGTCCCTGTTGGTAGATATATTGTGGATATGATTATCCCAAAACTTAATCAAATTATTGAATGTGATGGATGTTATTGGCATCGATGCGAAGAATGTGGATATACTCCAACACTTGAAAACACACAAAAGCAAGAAAAAAGAGATAGATATCTGAAAGAAAAAGGATATAAGATTTTACATTTAATGGAACACGATATTAAAGATATCTATAGAGGTATGACAAATGACGTATTGGGAAATATTTAAAGAACAACTACTACAACTCCAATGGCAAGACCCTAAGATGGAGTATGCTAGTGATTGGGAACAGACTGAAAAAGATCGTCGTAATAAATTAAAGGAATTCCAAAAGGAATTAGGTTTTCCTGAAGAAGTTACACACGATCAGTACACTGGTTTTCCTGAGGTAAAGGAAGATGATCCACTTCCGTGGAACAAAACATCTGGCGTAATTGATAAGTCTTAATGACTACACTAGACAAACCATAAAAATAGGTGTATAATGAAATGAGAGATACTTATGATAAGGCTATGCTCATAGGAATGATGATTGCGGCGAGTTCAGATTTTCTGGTTGTAATTGAATTATTTATTATTATCATAATCTTAGCTGTAGCATTACTCTAAAATAAACTTATATGGAGAGGTAATAATCACGAATACAATATTGGAAACAATCCAAGACTTTTTTAGTCAAACATCCACGGAGCGCATTACACTTAAACAAAAGAATTGGTTTAGAGGGGAATATAGTTCTCCACAAGAGCAACACACTTATTCAGTGCACCACCAAGCAGCACAGTTAAATAAGATTTCAACTTTAGGCGGTTGGATGTAACCGGAATTTTTATGAGTACTGAACTAAGATGCGGATATTGCGGATATAAAGAAAACACTAAAGAAGACTTTGCATGTCAAACATGTGATCATGAACCTTGGTGGAGCCACATCCCATATCCTGAATCCACAAATAGTTCAGCTTTGGATGAGTTTAAAGCAATACTTGATTTTGAACCTAAACGTAGGAAAAAAACTCAAGCTCATACAGAATATGATGAATATAATGAATATTAAAGATACTGTTTGTCAATGTGGTTGTCAACAAAAAGTAAAACTAAATAAAAGGAAGAATAGTAACAGAAAAAACTAAAGAAAAAATTAGTTTAAATAAAACAGGGAAAAGCGTTTCTGAGGAAACGCTAAGAAAATTAAAAATAAATGCTAATAAACCAAAAAGACTTGAGCAATATCGAAAAAATGCAATAAAATTACATGAAGAAGGTAAATTAGGATGGTTAGGACGAAATGAATCTTATCCTGAATCTGTTTTCCGAGAATTTCTAGAATCTTTAGGAGCCATTAAAGGAGTAGATTTCGAACAAGAATATCGAATTGGAACATATTCATTAGATTTTGCATATGTTAATGAAAAACGATATATTGAGATCGATGGTTCTCAACATTTACTACCGGAAGCTGTAGAACACGATAGAGTACGAGATAAATGGCTTGAAAAACAGGGGTGGGTTGGGATGAGACTTCCAGCTAAAGGATTAGCAGAATATTTATATACCTAGAATTTTTCTAAACAGTTGGTAGTGAACTAAAAATCAGAATTGGAACAGCTTCGCTACCTGGGCCAAAACATAAACCCCCCATCTAATCAATGGGGGGTTTACTTTTATTTTAAGATGTGTTATAATACGTGTAACGAAATCAAACAAGGAGTTTCTTATGAAATTTACCTATGTAACAGCCCTAGAAGAAGAACTAGAAGTAGCTCGTAATAAAAGCACTAGTGAATATTGGGAAGCATTAGGCAAGGTAATGGGAGCCGAGGCAATGGGAATCACTGTAGAGCCTATAATTCTTGCGGCTCAAAATATGTTACTTGGGTGGGGTGAATGCCCTGAATGTGGTGTTGAAGATATGGTAGGAGAACACCCTGATATTGATCCTCCCTTTAATCGTCCTGATGATCCACCATCACCCTGTTCTATTGGGGGGCTACGAAATGCCTTGGTAAATCTTAAATTGGAGAAAGAATAATGGAGATTAAAAATCGTTACCGAGATTATCTTAACACCTTACTAAAGATAAATGAAGATGAGGGATATGGTCTTGTTAGTAGAGCTTCAATTCAATGGGCTGGAGATAAAATGGATGTTTGGGATGAAGCTATTAAAAAAGTAGAGCCTGTACTCCTAATTGTTAAGTACATGCTTGAAGATTGTGATCCATGTCAAGTAAGAGCAGCAAAGGGGAAAGAATATGGTACATGTTCCTTCCATCAAGAACTTAGTGAAGCTATGGCTGAAATACTAGGAGAAGAGTAAAGATGGAAAGAGTATTAGCATGTGGTTGTGATTATTTAGATGAATTTGATCTTGAATTTTGTCCTACTCATGAAGCTGCTGAAACAATGAGAGATGCAATAGCTGCTTATGTTGTAGAAATATCTATCGATTTCATTCATGGAAGAGTAGATCGAGATATTTGGGAGAAGGTTAAACCCCTTCATAAAACAATTATAGGTTTAGGGCCAGAAGAATATTTTGATGATTTAGCTATTGTAATGGCTGAGGAAGAATAATGCTTAAACGAATAAAACATTTTTTTAATGGGTACCCAAAAGAAGAAGTCACTTGGGGCACATTAGCTGAGGGAGCCACCTGTAAATGTGGAGCACATTGGACTCTCGCAGATTATTACCCATTTATGTAAAGGAATAAATTATGATGCTAAAACACGCCAACTTGATCGAAGCACAGTTGGCAACAATAGAAGGCCAGAGATGGCGTCTAGTAGCTATACTAGAGAGAAATGGCAAGCCCATCGTGGTGACAAATAACATACTTGACAAAACACATCCTGACGTGGTAAAATACAATCCACATTGGGGAGTACACGCAGAAATGCGTTGCCTAAATAAAACTCCGTGGGGCCTAGCTGAAGGTAGTACCATGTACGTGTACCGCTGGAGTAATGGCTCCTACCGTCTTGCTAAGCCTTGCCCGATGTGTATGGATTTTCTGATGGCGGCAGGAATAAAGAAGGTACGTTACAGTACTGATGAAGAAAAACTTAAGGAGATTAGACTTGACTCTAAAATTAATTATGTTATCAGACAATATATCTAAGTTAGAACAAGAAATCGCAGAGAAGGAAGGAAAGCTACAGTCTTTAAAAGAAGAAAGAACCAAAATGGCTAATGAACCCATCTCTATGAAGGTGGCTAGAGTCCTTCATGATATCTTATGCCACAGTAACCATACAGATGGGTGTGATTGGATGTATAAAGGGGATAATACTTACGCTAAGAGATTTTATTCTAATATGTCTGCGACCTTCCTTAAGAATTTAGGCAACAGAGGAAATAATTTCACTGAGCGGGAAATTTTAGATATTGTTGAGTCTCTTTACGAAACAAAGAAAAATAATAGGGTGAAGTAATGTTTAATTTTTGGCCTTTTCATTCCCACAATTGGGTAGAGGTAGAAAGACAATACGGAGAAACCACTTTCTTGAGTTCTCTTGTTACAGTAATCACTTCAAGATGTTCTACCTGTCGTAAATATAAACAAGAAAATTTAAATGGATATATTAGAGGTTAAAGAATGGGACGAGAATTACGGCGAGTACCAATGGATTTTGATCACCCTATCGATAGGATATGGGATGGGTATCTAAACCCGTTTCGTGCTGATGATTGTACGGCTTGCGATGCTGGTGGATATAATCCAGAGACAAAGCAAATTTATGATGATTATTATGATTTTGCTAACACCGGACGAAAGTGGTGTTATGACATTACACAAGACGAAGTACAGGCCCTAGTAGACGGTGGTAGGTTGTGGGACTTGACTCGTACCTTTGGGGAAAACGGATGGGAAGATAAAGTACCGCCTTACGTTCCTACAGCCGCAGAGGTAAATCTTTGGGCTTCTCCTGCGACTCGTGGATTTGGGCATGATGCTATCAACTGTTGGATTTTAGTTGAGGCTCGTGCAAAGCGTTTAGGAGTTTGATCGCCTTGGTAATACACACAATCCCCTCTTTGATTATGAGTGGGATATGGTAGCAAGAAATACACAGGAGAGTTTAGTTTAATATGATGTTTAGAGAGCTTAATGAACGATATTATGCCTTGTTAGAGCGTTTAGGAGTGAAGGATCAAGACCTTCGAGCCGAGTATTTTTACGATCTAATAGATAAATATAGTCAACCATATCGGGCATATCATAATATATCCCATATTGCTCGTTGTCTTTCTTTATTTGATCTTATCCCTGAAGGAACTACAAGATATCCAGATGAATTAGAGTTTGCAATTTTCTACCACGATATTTTTCACTTCCCTTGGTCGGGAAAGAATGAAGAATTAAGTGCGGAGTACGCAGAATGGATAGCCGCATACAACTTAAATATTCAAACATATTCAACTATAGGGTATATTATAAACAGTACTAAAAAACATGGTGGTGGCTCTATGGCTGCAGATTTAATGTGTGATATCGATCTATCTATCTTAGGTGCACCGCCAGACGAATTTGCCATATATAATCAACAAATTAAAGAAGAATATACGGAAGTATTTCCGATTACTTTATATAGAGCAGAACGTCTTGAAGTGATGAATAAGTTCTATAATAGGACTATCAGGGGCGGATTATTTAAAACAATACTGTTTGCTGATATGTTTCAAGAACAAGCAAAGGAAAATTTAACCAAACTTTTGTATTAATAGCGAATAGGGGTTTACAAACCCCAGAAAGTATGCTATAATGCGTATGAGGTTCGAAGCTTCTCTGGTTGCAAAAGCCCGATCCCCAATATTATTAGGGATAAAGGAAATACCGAGAAGTAATAAGGATAGGATCGTAACCACCTTATGAGGTCACTCCTTAGAGCCGTACATTCCTACTGTGATAGTTTATAGAGATAAAACATCGGCTTGACCGTCGAAAAAATTGGGTGCGAATCCTAATGCAGATGATCTAGGAAAATAATAAAGAGTATTGGATGATGGTGTAATGGTAACATACCGGCATTGTGACCGGAGAATGGTTAGGTTCGATTCCTACCCACCGATATTCTTTATTATGAAAGATAATATTTAGTATTCATATTTAAAGGGTGGACAAACCTCATAAAATATGATATACTATATGTAACCAGTTAAAGTGGAGAAAAATGAGTTATTATACACAAACTAGATTAACGGTATCCCCTGAAAAGGGGGTAAAACACATCCCTCTACGGGCTGTAATAGCAGATGGAATGGGACTTCTCGATTCAGAGTTAGATAGGATCGTAGATGTCTCTTTTGATGTTAAAGAAGAAGTTATGAAAGAGCCTTTACCCGATGGAGATACCATAGAATATGTAGTTGATACTACTGAGAATTGGCGTAGTATCGATAAAGATATGCTTTTTTTATCTAAGCTAGAGAAATTCCAAGATGTACTCTTTACCCTTTGGGGTAGTGGAGAATTCACAGAAGATTTGTGGATAAGATACTATAGAAACGGTAAGATGCAAAAATGTATAGCTGAGATTACTTATCCTGACTATGATGAGAGTTTGTTATGGTAAAGGTTAATCTAAACAAAGAAAGAATTAGAGAAATGCGTAAGGCTGATTCAAAAAGAACAGCAGTAAGCATGGCTAATGAGTTAGAGATAAGTAGAGAACGGGTTAGACAGATTCTAAACGATTTAGGACTACCCACAGCTTTCCTTAAAGCACAGCGAGTTTGTGAGAATGAGGGATGCGAGAAACTAATTGGTAGACGTTCTTCATCTAAGACGTGTTCTCGTGAGTGTTTTAAAGCACATCGTATTGGGAGCTTTGTTTGTGATTATTGTGGGAAAACAAAAGTTATGGCAAAATTTCTCATAGCAATTCAAAGGAGTAGGTATCTAAATATATATTGTAACAGATCGTGCCGAGGCTTAGGCTCTTGGGCAAAGAGGAAAAAGCGAAATGAAGTATTTGCCAACACCTAAAGAGATCGAGCACTATACCAAATGTGCAATTAGTGCAGAAAAGTTTGATTACGCCTTTGCACAATTTGTAGAGGAATATCCAAATTACTGTCGTACATGTGGTGGTGGTCGTTGGAGTACAACAGGACAGACGTATTGGGAGCCACCAGAACTGGTTCCTTGCCCAACGTGTACAGATCAATATATCTGTGGAATTTGTGGAGAAGAGCTTTTAGAAGAAACAGAGTGGGAAACTTGTAAAAGGGGTTGCGACTTAGATATCTATGCACCATTCTTTGAATGCTACTGCGATATGGAGAGGGATTATCATGACAGTCAAGAATATTACAAAACCCACAATTAAAGTAGATACTTGTCATAGCTGTGGAAATAAATGTGAACGTGTACAACATCACCCACACCTTTGTGTGAAGTGCTATGTCCGTTCAGAAGTGTATCAAGCGAGGCATCGAAGTAAATAATGTCTGAACCTATATACATGATCGGTTTAACTAAGAATGAGCTTGAGTTTATCTTAGGGGCATTAGAAGTTCTATACGCTGGTTTTGGTAGTGAGGAAGAAAAACACCCAACACTTAGAAAAATTGAGCAAACTCTTAAGAAAATTGCGCCAATAAAAATAGAAGACCCAGATCAATTTGATTAATAAAATAAGAAGAAAAATATCACTGTGGCCGATGTGGATTAGGATACCCTTCTTAATCCCAATGTTTTTTATTGGGCTTCCGGTAGGTATTATTTATGTACTTTGGGGATGGGTTGTTGCAACCTTTAACGCCTTCTTATTAGCTGTTGCAACTGTTTGGGAATGGATTTTCCCTGATTATGAATTACAAGATGCTATAGAAGAATCTCTACGTAGAGACAAAGAGGCTAGGGCTACAATGATGCATAGAAACATTCAAGACAAAGTTAAAAATAGTACCCACCCTTCCCTCTTGACATATGTTAATGGACGTGGTATACTACCCTAAATCGAAATAGGTAAAGGAATAGAATGTTAATTGCACTAAGTGAAGCAGACTGTGAAGAGAGAGTTACTATCAAAGTAACTCAAGAGCATATTGATCAAGGGAAGTGCGCGTCATTAGACAAGAAGCCAATCGCAATGCGGCTTTACGTAGATGGAGATAAGAATGCCAAATAGTAATTTAACAGATGAAGAGCTTGTAGAGCTTTTCAACACAATGGAATTCCCCTATCGTTGCCACAAGGATGAACTGTATGATAGGGTAAAGGCGATCAATCATGTACTAGGTAAGCACTGCTACATGAAGCAACTTGAGAGGGCTAGTGAGTATTACGATCTAAGCCCAACAGAACGAGACGTAGAATAATGGATTTTACAGATAAAGAAATAGAAGTACTAACATATCTAGTTGGAAAATCTGGAAATAAAAGCCATGTTTTAATTGAAGGCGGTTTTATTTTTGACCTTTCTCATCTGCATGATCGTCTTAAAGCCTATAATGAGTTTCGCTAGAAGTTAATGAGTATAGAACAAATTAGAGGCTATGACTAATGGGTATTGGAGAAATAGTAATGGCTGTGGGAGTGTGGTACTTATCCATAGCTTTATTTCCACAGTTGAGAGCTAAAAGTAAACCACCATTATTAACAAGCTTTCAAACCGGCGTGGTTATATTTTGTTTTGGTGTGGTATTCCTTTCTTGGGGCCTCTATATTGCTGCGTTAGCGCAGTTTGTTAATTCAGTAATTTGGTTTACTTTATTGATCCAAGAAAAATACCTTGACAAAGAGACTAATCCGTGGTATACTTTGTTTAAGAAAGAATAAAGGAAAGCAAAATGAATTTATTACTTAAACTTATGGGAATGAAACTACGGCTAACGAGTCCTGTTAAAGGGCCGAAAATCACTATAGTGGTTAATGAAGAAGAGGCACGATTTATGTATGAGTATTTCGATACTTCTTTAGGCATTGCTAATTACAATGATAATCTTCCTAATGCCATCATGTTAAAAGAGCTTATGAATAAGACTATCAATGGTATTTATACAGAATTAGATATTCTTGATAATATTGAAACTGGTAAATACAAAGAATTTGAAGTAGGTGGAGAATTTGCATAATGACAATGGAAATTTTTGGAAAACTTATGGTTTTAGTGTTTTTGGTTGGTATTGGTATGGTTCTTATACCTAATGGAATTGCTCCAACAATTGGAATACTATTTATTGGAGCGGCTGGATATGTTACTCGTATTTATGATGATGAAGATACTAAAGCGAGAGAAGGAAAAGAAAATGGGTAAAATAATCCAAATCACATTAGACCGCGAAGAAGTACAAGAACTTTTAACGCTTGTGTGGCAACAAAGAAATAGGGATCATGAAGAATTTCCATATGACTTTAAACGTAAAGACTTTTTGGATGAGCTTAGTGAAACATTACACGATAAGTTACAAGGAGTAGAGAAATAGAATGAGAGCCGTAGCAATTTCATATAACTATGAAACAGAGAAGGTATTGTATACACCCTTCGAGGGAGATGAAGCTGGTATTAAAGCGATGAATTGGTGTCATAAAGACGGTTTTATTTGGAACGATTTTCCAGCTTCTGAAGGTTGATCACACTTCTTTCATATGGATAAAGAAGCCGCAGAACAAAAAGGTGAATATATTACGGCCATGATGCTTAAACTTCCTTGGCCCCCAGAAAAAAAGAAGTAGAAAATGGCAAGTGTTAATTTTACAAATGCAAGATTAGAAAGAGAAGAGTATGATGAAACAAAACCACCTGGTGAACGTTTTGTAGTAACTGAAACTATCCCTGTAACCGCGTCTTGGTTTGCCAGTTATTTGGTTGCTTTAATGGAAGTAGGTGAGTATTTAGAATGCTCTAGCTTTCTTGATGATTTTCTTGGGGATCGATACAATAAAAAAGATTATCCAGGCGATACTTGGGATGATTTTATAGGTGAGTGGGATATTGTTTATGATTACGTTTATTTATATTTTTAGTACACAAAGTATTATACCTTAAGATAAATAGTATTACGTTTTGGTAGGTGTACAAACCTACCTAGGCGTGTTATAATATAGGAACGGATAAAAATTTAGGTGAAAAAATAATGGCTGAACCAGAACAGAATGAAGAACCTCAAGGTGAGGAAGAGCAACCTAAACACCCTTTTATGACACCAGAAATGTTACAAGGTATAATTGATGATGCGGCACCACTGCTTAAAGTTTTTTCAGATATTTGGACGAATGAAAAGACTGAAGAAGAGCAACTACACGTTATCTATCAACCAGGGATGCTAGGTGCAATTGGTAATCTTATTGATCAATCTCTCCCACCACAAATAGTGCGAATAGCCCCATATAATTTTGTTGATTTAGCACAACGTTGTGTATTATTTGGTTATGTACTAGATGAAATTATTAGTCGTGCTAAAATTGAAGGTAAAGACCTTACCTCTGATGATCTCGAAAAACTTTGGGATGTAGTACAGGAAGAAGAAGGAGAAGAAACTAATGACAATGACACCGCCGAATAACGATGAAAATAGGGAACCATCTGAAATGGTTAAACTCACTAAAGAAGAGGTAGAACAAATTTATAGAGATGGATACCCTATGGCTGAAATGTTTGCAAAAATCTTTGATCGAGAAACTAATGCTGAAATGAATCGTTTGATACAACAACGAGGCATTAGCGGTGCAATTATGGTGTTTATGAATGAATTACTCCACCCAGAAATTGTTCATGGGGGAATGAGTTTCGGAGCAATACAATTCGCTCATAGATGTATTCTCTTTGGTTATTTTCTAAATGAGATTACTTCTAGAGTAGAGTTTGAAGGGGAAGACCTTATTTCTAGGCATTACGATAAAAACCCCACTCTAGATGATCTAGAGGCTTTATGGGGAACTGAGTTAGAAGAGGGAGAGTAAACTATTTACTTTCCCTTCTTGGTATGATATAATAAAGAGGTACAATATGACAAAGGTAAAGACTAAAAGTACTGTATGTAAGCATGTGAACTTAGAAGTTTGTTTTCACGATGTTTGCGAGGTACTTAGGGTATTTAGACATGGCACCTTATTAATTGAAAATAAGGAGGGCTTTGTAAGATTAATTGAACCAGAAATGGTTAACGAGGTAGAAAATTAAATGGCAGGAAGATATGAAAATCGCGTATTCGTAGAGCAACAAACAACAGATTATGCTCTTCCCACAGATAAACTAGAGGCAATTAAAGTTCTTGCGTTAATGGATATTGTAGAGGCATTAGAAACGTCTAATGAATTAAATAGTGTACAACCTGTACAAGAAACTCTTACTCCTACACAACAAGAAATAAGAGCACGAATGGAAGCTGATCCAAACTACATCCCAATGGTGGCTGTAAATACAAAGAAAACCAAGTCTAAGAAGAGTTCAGGAAAAAAGGTTACTACTACAGAAGGAACACTTGAGCTTCCTGAAGGTGAGCCATCAATAAATGAAATGCTTGGAGAAACTTTCACCAAGGATAATCCTGAAGCTCCAGTAGAAGATAAACCTAAGTATACAGGCGTAGATCAAGCTAAGACTTAATTACATGCTGGTATGGCGAAATAGGAAAACGCAGTAGGCTCAAACCCTACAGAGGTAACATCCATGAGAGTTCGAATTTCTCCGCGAGTACCAAAAAGGAAGAAAAAAGGAGAGCTACAGCAAATGGGTACAGACACACAAGCATTATATATCTTTGATTGGTTACATATAGTAGTTGATCGTTTTGAAACTATGTCTGATGAAGAAAAGATTGGCTATGGTTTAGCTTTAAAAGATTTAGCTCCAATTGCTGTAGCTTTTGATATTCCAATTGAGAAGATTAATAAAGCTCTTGGAGTCCCTAGATGAAATTTCCATTTACAATAGTAGAACAAGGGATCGAATTTACTTTTGAGCGCAGAAATTGTGAAGAGAAGTGGTCGCAAGGTTGGAATTCTAAAAATTACCGGACATATAAATGTTCAGGCTTCTGGAAAGGTGTTGGTAAGGGCCATGCGTCATTTGTTAGCCAACGTATAGGTGTTTGTCGAAAACATAAAGCAAATGACTTTACAGAGGCAACCATACAGGAATGGCGTGATGATCCAGCAATGCAGAAACATGTTGCTAAGGTAAAAGCCTATTTGTGGCAAGAAGTAAATCGTCAAGACCTTGCTGATGAACTAGGATATAAGAAGAGTATATATGTACATTGGGATGATGTAATTCATAACACCCATGACAATACTTACTCTGTAAGCTTAAAAGGATTAACTAGACAAGATGCTATCACTATTTATAAGATGGCTGATGCACTTAAAGCAGAGAGAGAAGAGACACAGTAAACATGAAAAACATTTCCACACAAATAACAACAGATGCAATTGAACTATTTCTTACTAAGCAAGGCTTTTATAATAAGCCTTTAGAGGAAATGGAACATGTAATGGGGCCAATAAGCTTTGCGGCTTACAATGCCCTTGAGGTCGCACGTCTTGAAGCACAGCTAATAGAAATAGAACAAGGAGAGCAATAAAATAACTACAGATTTAAAATTTAGAAGTACTGAGTATCCGCATATAGCTGATCTAGATTATACTTATGAAGAGGTGGCTCAAGCTTTTGTCCTACAAGTTGTTATTAAGCTTGTGAGAGATGAAGCTAGGGAACAAACACGTCGAGAACGTAGAAATAGTATGGGGAAGAAGTGGTAGAAATAGTAGTTCTTTGGGGAATGATCACTTTAATAGTGGTGTTTGGTTTAGTTTTTCTTATTCTTGTAGTAAAAATTTTATGGGATTTAAATATTAGTGCTCCAAAAAAAGCGCATGAAAAACAAAAAGCCCACAAAATTAACGAATTACGTCTACTAAGAGAATATGTACAAATAGGAGAATTACGGTTTTTTCATAAATATAAACTAGATCGATATAACTCATCGGCACAAGGATATATACGTGCAAGCCAACTGTTTAACATGACCCAAATGAAACAGTTGCTTATACAGAAAGAGGCTGAGAGTCCTGAAGAAAAGATTATTACCTCTGTAGACCTTCTAGAAGAAAGTGGCCCAACATTCGCTTGACAAATGCTTTGCACTGTGTTAAGATAATCTAAATCGAAATAGCAAAGGAGAAACTAATGATTGGTATTGATGCACACGGTTGGGTTGTTTGGACAGCTACATCTTTTTATGAGAACTTTGACCCAATGACTGCAACCATCGGTTTTATTTGTACCGCTATTGGTACGGCAATTGTTGGTGCTGTTGGTACGGTTATTTATGCGCGGAGAAGTGAACAAAATGTCTAATCAACAATTACAAGACGAATTAGCTATAAAACTATGGGAACATAATGAGTGGGAGCCTATTGGCCCGTACACTGATCTAGTTCTATCTGTTTCTGAAGTATTAGAAAATCATTTGGAAGTTTTTGATGTAATCCAATTTGGTTTTGTAGCTCATTACGGACATTCTTGTACTCATACAGTTGATGATTGGTACGAAGAGGGACGATATAACCCTCTTACTTATTGTCGTGTGTGTGATGAAAATTATGAGGAACCGTATCGATAATGAATATTTTTGATGCACATGCCGTAGCAAAACTTCTTAGGACACATGCTCCTACTGAAAGGTATCTACACAAGGCTTTTGCCGAATGGTTAGAGAACGATACTCAATGTGATATTCACAAGATGCATAAAATGAATTGTGAGTGTCGCAGAGAAGCCTTCGATAAGGAAGAGTTTCTAGATGATTGTAAACCTGAATACGTTACTGTAGAGCCTGGACATACTAGACTCTGTATGATTTATGATGGTAATCATTGTGACTGCTGGCGCGATCCAAGAAGTAAATTCTACAGAAAACCTGTTGCAGGGATATATCAAGATTAAGGAGAAAAATATGAATGAATTAAATCCGACCATAACTTATGAAGGGCAAGATTATGAAGTATTAGGCTCAGGCCATGTGTCTGAATGGGATAAGAGTCGTGGTACACATATCATGATGGCTGTAGGGGGCACAATACGAGAAATAGGCCCTGATCGTAGTAATGAAGCGGCTGAACATTGTTTCTATCTTCATAAGATAATGCCTAAATATAACTTTGGACGCCTTATTCTTGAAGAGACTGGAGAAGTACGTAAGGTAAAATTCGGAGACGCCTATCTAACAGATAAAAATATTGTAGCTTTTTGGTCAGTGCTCCAAACAAGTACTGTGGAAAACTACCGTATCCTTGAGGTTGTAAAAATTGTAAAATATTTTGAGGAGAATTTAGATGCATTTCTCTCCTAAATGTTTGGGGGGAAAGAATATTCAAAGTAATTACCAACCTATGTGTCAACCATGTAATCAAAAGAAAGGTGCTGGCGAAAACCCACACAATGATGGACGCTATCAAGCAAGGTTGCTACGCAGACAGCTAGAGACATTATATAAAGAACGCATGAAAACTGTTGGTTGGGTGTGGCTGCTTAAAGGCCGAAGGTTCAGTAGTTCACAGAATAAGAAGAAAAAGAAAATACTTGACAAAGCTCTGGTATTGTGTTAAACTAGCCAAACAGTAAAGAGAAGGAAGTGAAACAACATGGATTCACAAGATCGAGAAAGATTAAAAGAACTCTTCATTGAAGCCCATGAAAATAATAAGGGTTGGGATATCCTTGAGGAAATGGATTTCAGTGCTGGACAAACTCCTTATTGGGGCTATAACCTGGCTACAGATGTAATGGAAGGTTATCGTGATACTATGCTAGACACTATAGCAAAGTGGCTTGATGAAGATAGTGCTTGTGATTGTGATCGTGAGGCCCTAGCTCTATCCCATCCAGACGATGGAGAAGATATTCATTATATCAATTGTCCTGCTGATGCTCTAGGTGAAGAACCTTTTGATGCTGAAGATTGGAAGAAGGAGATAAAAGAATACTAAAAATGGATTTTATAAACAAGAAAAATGAAGCCACATCTGGGCCTTGGTTTATTCCTTTTGATACTACTTTGGTACGTGAGGCTGATAGTGATATCTCAACAGTCATTGCTGATTGTACGGATCACCCACAAGGTGAAGCTAATGCAAAACGCCCTTGGTATCAAAAGCTTTGGCGTAAGATTCGTGGAGACAAAAGTGTTCTCATAAAAGGGTGTCCTTTCGAACATTCTGATCTCGTCTGTTCTTGTGAGAAGTAATGCTTCTGTATAGAAGGTGTCTCTTCTGTGAAGACGTTATTTGTAGCTGTGATGATTAGTATTATAATATACATTCCTTAGAAAAGTAAATACCTTTATACTTCTCCCGATTTAAAGCTAAATTGGGGTAAAAGTCAAGTAAAAAGGGGGTTACTTTTCTATTTGAGTATGTTATAATTACATATAAGAAAAAGAGGGGATAAGATTTTATCACTATTTTTAGGTTTTTCTTTGGGTTACTAATGATGATGCTTTCAATGGCTATGACTGGTGGTTTAAGTACCGCAGTGTGGGTCTTTGGTTTAGGAATGAGTGCAACATCTTGTTGTATTGGTTTACATGAAGAAAAGTGGGGAAAGAGGAAGAATAAAAATGGACTATCAAGATTTCAATCTAACAATTAAACAAATGAATAACGAAGAACAAAGTCAATACCTTGCTGAGAAGTTTTGGGTAGCTTGTACTGCCATAATGACTGGTGACGAATGTACATGTAAAGACGGTTACGGCACGAACTACATGCTACGAGAACAATGTCCTGGGTATGAGTACTATGGGCATGAACCTCTAGATATTGTTGGAAACTATGCTACGTGTGAGTATATTGGGGATGATTGGCGAAATGACGCTGATATTCATGCTCCAGACAATCAAAAGGTTGCCGCTTTGGTGCGAGAGGCTTTACAGCGAGACAATCCGTTGGATGAATGGTTAGACGACCAATTAAACGAGGCTCATCTTGGGGATACGGCTATTCGAGAATCTGCATACTATACAGTTATGACGAATATTCCGCACCCACCATGCGCTGGCTTAGGTTATCTACCTGTTTGCTCTTACGATGCCTTGTATGCCGCTTGTAAGGCCAAGAAATGGGCACTACAGATCGAGACAGGGGGATATAACTCTGACCTCCCTGGAGATAAGGTAATAATCAACAAGGTACAATATGGCCTACCTGGGCAAGTAATCGGACAATGCCACTATAGTGACGATAAACATGGTGAGGCGGCTATCGTACTTGCTATGATTAGAGCCGTTTGGTGGGAAGAGGAAGTAACAAAATGAAAATCTTGCGGAATTTATGGAAAAATTGGTTATTACCCGATATAAAACTATACTTTACACCACTAAAATTTTGGGGAGAAGAGAACTAAAAATGAATTCAATAACACAGCTAGTAACATCATTAGGAATGTACGGATACATAGTAACACTAGTAATGATGGTGATTGCTGTACCTACAGTACCAATGGCCCTAATAGGGATTCATGTAGGATGTATGTTCTTAGGTGCATATTTTCTAGGCCAACTGTGGAGCGACTGGGAAGAGACTAAACAGTTCGATATGAAAATGATAAGACTTATCCTTGTGATATTGGTGTTTAGTCCTATACTTTCTATCTTGAATATCACGTACTTTTTCAAGGATCGTGCCTGGAATAACTAAAAACCATGACGCGGCTAGAGTTTTTCAAAAAGTTTGACAAAAGTATAATTCCTGTGATATTATATTAAAACAAACAAAGAAGAAAAAGGATGAGTGTAACTAACATGATTAAAAAAGGAGAGTATAAATTAAATGAAAGATGTAATTCTAGGTGTTTTAATAGGTGTAGGTGTACTAATCATTATACATGGTTTAATAGTAGCCTCACACTATGATAATTTAACTAAACAAAACGACAAAATCATTGAATTATTACTACTTGAAGAGAAAGAGGAGAATAACTAAGATGGAACAGGAACAGTTACACATGGTATTCCTCACAGAAGAACAAATGAAGATGATAATTGATATGCAGACATACGTATTCACACGCAATTTAGAGCGTTGGGGTGATTGAAAGAGTATAGAACATCTGTATCTTAAAGCTGAATATACTTGACTTTGAAGAACAAATAACTATTAATCCTTCCCCTGATGCAAAGCCTGGAGATGCTCGTATCATGAGAAAG
>Ga0256397_1000013_pt1 | contig 16003 bp, 24 predicted proteins | sample KryLIviralmetaG_2_FD_191189 | JGI IMG/M metagenome (GOLD analysis project Ga0256397, IMG submission 191189) | Seawater viral communities from deep brine pools at the bottom of the Mediterranean Sea - Kryos LI F3 | ecosystem: Environmental > Aquatic > Marine > Bathypelagic | place: Mediterranean...
AGTTGTATTAAATCATCGACAATAGGATCTCGGTGGTTTTCAATTAATGTAATAGACACCATATTCTTAATTTTTTGAGAAGCCTTGTACAAAAATTTGAAACCGGATTCATGCTTAGACTTTAAATCAATTTGACCATCATCTCCACAGACAATCATTTTAGATCTTAAACCTACTCTGGTTACAATCATCTCCATTTGTTCATGAGTAACATTTTGGGCTTCATCAACAATGATCATATGATCCAAAAAAGTCCTACCTCGCATAAAGGATACAGGGACGATTTCAATAGAATCATTACTTAGATATTTTTCCATCCTAGCCTTTCCGTAAAGCAAAAAGAAATTTTGAAAAATAGGTTGTACCCAAGGATCCATCTTTTCTCGTAGATCCCCAGGTAAAAATCCTATCTCCTCTTTAGAAACGGTTGGTCGCGTAATAATTATCTTTTCATAAATTCCTCTGAATAAGCCATCTAAGGCTACTTGGCATGCTAAGAGAGTTTTACCTGATCCGGCTTTACCGCCTAGCACGGTAACAGTGTTTTCTAATATGTGTTCTTTTGCTTTTTTCTGTTCTTCATTAAGTTGAAAATGAAATTTGATTGGATTCTTAACACGTCTTTTTTCTCTAAAGACATTTTTACTTGAAGGATCTAAATCTCTTAATGTTGCCATATAGTAAGTTTAAACTATTTTAGTTATTTCAATTTCTTGGATCATATCAAAATGTATCTTAGCTATACTATCTCTTCCTTCCTCACTTAAGAGTAATTTACATTCTTCACGATTTGTCATAAAGAAATTTTCACTTAAGATAGCAGGCATTACCGTTTTTCGGAGAACCCAAAAATTAGCTTCTTTATCTGGATCTTTATCCGTCCTGTCACTTCTCATTTTGTGATCAGGGAATTCAGCCATAGCTTTCTTAAAAAGAACGGATGCAATTTTATCCGACTTAGTTTCTCCTACAGATGTATATACTCCCCACCCATGCGCAGATTCTTTGTTAAAGCCGTTAGCATGTACCGAAACATAAATACAAGGTTTCCCATCTTTCTGTAATTGTTCTCGGTAAATATCATTGGCTACATCTGTTCGTTTCCTTAATGAAACGTCTTGATCGGTATCTACTAAATTAACACACTCGATATTTTTAGCTCTGCAAAGTTTTACCAGACGATTGACAATTGATCTATTAAATTCACCTTCAAAAAGTTGAGTACCGTCTTCCCACTTAGGTGATCTTTTTCCTGGGGTCTGATAAACTCCATCAATAATGCCACCGTGACCATTATCGAAAATCCATAAGTAATGTGATTCTTTCATACGTTTTACTTTTTTGATCATCCTAACAATCTTATAAAAGTAAGTATTCATTAGCGAGGTTTTGAACTTACGTTAGCCCGTCGGTTTCTCCCAACGATTTTTCTGCCTACTTTACCTTTTGGCTTAGATGGTGTATAAGGGATTGTACCTTCTTCTGTTAGCTTTTTCATTTCTTTAGGGGCATCTATACTTTTTTCAACCACTCGTGGAGGTATGATGATGTTACCTTCAGAATCGTAATCCTCATAAACTTCTGGTTCGGGTTCTTCTGTTAATTTAGCCTGATTCTCTTTAACTCTTTCTACCAATTCTGGATCTGGTAGGGGCTGTTGTATGGGTAAATCTTGTTGAGGTACAGGTTGTTGAATTATCGGTTCTCTAAATGATTCTCCACTTTCAACTCTTTTTTTTACTTCTTCATTTCTTTTTTCAAAATAATCTTCGGACTTTTCATTAGGACGAATATAATCAATCAAGGATTTGATAAAGCCTAATGCCACAATTGGAAGAACCGCTCCACTTATTACCGAGAGAATTCTCTTTTGGAACAATACCTCCTCTTCTTGAAGCCCAAATAATTCTATCCATCCCATGTAATCTTCAAGGTTAACAAAAGCATGATAAGAATTTGCCATCATCTGAAAGGCTGTAAGAAGTAAAAATAAAGCCCACACCATAGCACGGTTGGTCTTTTCTAAGATAACGATTGCTGCTAATGAAGCAGCTGCCCCTAATTCAAAGCCTAAGGCTAATGACCATGACATTAAACCGCTATGTGCAAGATCAAAGAACTCTACTGAGTTTATCATAGAGATCGTTGCTACTAAAAAGTATAGACTATAAAAAATGCCTATGATTGATAAGTGGACTATTCTCTTTTTCATATTCTATGTATGTTCTTAATCAGTAGCTTCACAGAGTGGATCACCTGAATTTTGAATGCGTGAGGACACAACTTCGGCTACCTTTAAACAAGAAATTCCTGTGATATCTTCAACACCTCCAGTTTCTCTTTCATAAAGTAAAATCTCAGCAAATAAAGCCCCTAAGGTCAATGAGGTACATTCTTTAGTTAAACATATTCTAATAAGACCTTCATTATGTATTTTACCATCCGTTGTTGTATATTGTAAAATTTCTAATGGAAAACATTTACTTCCTAAAAGTTCAGGATAACAGAAATTTGCTACAGCACATTCTAATTCATTAAATAGAAGTATCTTTATTTCATCAAACCTATCAAGGTTTAAAGGTTTGCCTTCTTTATTAAAAAATTGAATGTCTATACATGCAGTGGTTCCTTGCATAATAATCACTATACACTCAACCTGAGCAATGATCATTAAACACACCGACATGGTACAATTAATATCACCCTTATACGGAGTAGGAGCTAGTGGATTGGTGGGCATTACTTATTGAATTTTTCTTTTTCTTCTAAAGCATTGATAGAGATTCGTTCTTTATCACTAATCTCTTCAAGCCTTAAAGTCTTCCATGCAGGTACAGATTTTATGAGAAATTTCATTTCTTCCTCTGTAACAATATCATTTCCTAATTCCTTAGCTAAAGAATCTACTTCCAAGTGTAAGGTATTAAGTTCTTTACGCAACCTTTGGTTTTCTTTGTTATGAGAGCACGAATTGCACTGAGACATTAAACTCATCGCACAAAAAATGTAAACTACATAAACTGCGTTGCTCTTAAATAATTCATCTATGTTCATTCTTTCTTAAATTTTTGAGATGATTTTACTTCTACCTTATCACCTTTAGGTATTCTGTGATAAGTGTGGGTGCTCCAAAAATCATCATTCTCACACCTACAGTCCTCTGGTGCTTTACCACATCGAGGACAGTCTTCATCCATCTTATCCATGTATTTTTCAACTTCTTGATCTAAAGCTGCATCATTGTTAAGAGGGGTCTTTTGACCAGCAATGTTAATGGACATAGGCCCATTATCATCGTACTCATTAATGAATTCTATAAATTTCTTCAACTTCATCAAAAATTCCTTTTATTATATATTAAGGATGAGGCTTATACCAATTTTATCTTTTGGTGAAATTCTTTGACATATTTAAGAAATTGTTTTCCATAGTTTTTAACATCATCATAAGAGACAATAAATTTTTGAGGAAAACCGTCCTGTTCATTGCTAATCCATATTTCTCCGTAATCAGGCCTCTCTCCATACATTTCCCAGTAGGCTATAAAGTAAGCCGAAATTTGTAAAAAATAATTATCTACCCACTCCCTTTTCTTAGGTTTTGTAGAACTCTTAAAATCTAAGATCACTGGTCGCCCTTTTTCATTTCTGTAAATATTATCCACTCTACCGGCAAAACCTCCCATCTGGTGGGAGTAGAGCATTTCCTCGACTGATATTATATCAGTCACTGTATTTAAAAGACCTCCAGTATAAAAATTAAAGAAAAGACTTCTTCCCACCCGATACTCTTCTTCAGTGAAACCTTCCTCTTTTACAAAATCCACTATCTTATGTAAAGCATCGTGTAATTTTTCTTTAGGATCTTCAGAATCAGATAAAATATAGTACTCACACAACTGATGCATTATAGTCCCTCTGTTAGCACTGAACTTTGAAATGGCATCCGCCTTCTCATGACCTATCCTCTGTCTCCACTTATCAAGAAAAGACTTATCCGTCATTTCTCCAATGATAGTAGTTACTGAAGGATACTTAATACCTTCATCTACATTGTAGTATCTCCTACCGTCAATGTTCTCAGTCTTTCCCAGTGCTTCTATCGTTGCCATACAAATAATTTTTAAGTTCTTGTTCAGTTGGGTAGTTTAAGTACTTATCACATGCTACACAGTACTTTTTGACCGTATCACCTGGTATCTGTTTTATGACACTTTCTGTGTGATTACAGCTTTCTTGTAAATCATTAAGCTCTTTTTGAAGATTATCAATATCTTTGTGAATATTGATGGTCTTCCTTTTAGTTTCTTCTTTTCTTAAAATATCGTCATCAGATTGTTCCATACTGCTACTATATTTTCTGTGTAGTGTATTCCTACTGCATAAAGTATTCCCAGTGTAATGCATAACATAACTAATTTAAAAAGATTCAATATTATTTCCCAGCCTCCAATATAATCTTTAGGCCCGGTTAAAACTAATAAATAAGCACCCCTATCAGGGATGTGAGTAATTTCAGGAAAAAGATAATCTGCTATTCCAAGATCCATAAAAAGTGTATCATATTCACGTAATTGCATAAACACCCAGCCTTCTTGTAAATCAGGTCGTGTTAACATTTCTTCTGGTAAATTGATGACAGTGTATATTCTCCCTATCCAATCTACTCTAAAATTACTTTCTCCTAAAACTTCTCTATTAGCTTTAGCAACTTTACTTAACCTTCTCCAGATTCTTAATTCATAATATAATTCTTTCCAAAACTTAAACACCATTTCTCATATTAATTATTAATTACATCCTCAAAAAGTCTCATATTTTCAAGTTGTTTTTTGATAATCCTTCTTCCTCTGAAAATGCGATTCTTAACAGTTTGTAAGCTGACTCCTTTTTCTTGTTTCACCATCATATCTAAAATATCATTGTAAGATTTATGGTTTAAGAATCTTTCAATCATATATCGCTTATACATCGGTGGAAGTGCATTAATAGCTTCTTTTACAATCCTATCTCTTTCTACAATTTCATTTTCTTCATCCCAGTGATCGTTTTCTGTCATAGGAGCATCATAATCATGAAGTGGGTTTTGAAAAGAAAACCTAGAAGATGATGTAGCTTCTATTCCCTTATCCGCAAAAACACTTAAGCTCACTTTACGATTTCTCTGTCTTATCCAACCTATGCACTCATTGTAAGCAATCCTATATGCCCACGTAGTAATTTGGTAGGCTGGATTATATTGGTCTATCTTGAAATAAACTTTAGTTAAAGTGTTGGACACGATGTCATCGGTACTGTCCCAATCTTTAACTATCTTGTAAACATAGTTTCGCACTCCCGGTCTCATCCTTTCATAAAGTTCGGTAAATACTTTGTCACTCCTAGTTCTTTGGAACTCTAATGCTAATTCTTTGTAAGTTTTTTTAGATCTCATCATTAATAAAGTCTTTTAGTGTTGATATTTTGATTGGTTTAAATCCCCAATGATCTGTACATATATTGACTCTCCTTTCTATTGTAAGATCTGTGAGGTGGCTAAAAACAGCATGACCGTGTATGTGGAGTGTCCCTGATTCTTTACCTCCCCACATTAAGAGGGGATAGTGAGAAAGGACCACATCATGTAACGGCAGTGCTATAATTTGGTCTTCTATAATTGTAACATTTTTAAATTTTTCATATACTTCTGTTAAGGCCTCATCTGCACTTCCTAATAAAAAATATATTCTTCCGTTAAGCTTTTTTAATGCAGTTTCCGCTGTTAAAGGATCCCATGCAAAATTTCCTAAGTGAAAGATAACATCATCTTTATTAACAACCTCGTTCCAGTTCTTAATAATAGTCTCATTCATTTTATCTACATCCTCAAAGGCCTTCCTATTTGCTATCTGAATAATTTGATTTCTACCAAACCAAGTGTCCGAGGTCACATAAAAATCTTTAAGTTCTGTAATACTGTTTTTATTCATGTTGTGTTAATTACAATTAAATTGTAACAGGATTGTTTTCTTTCTGAAAGAAAAATTGTCATTATTTTGGGAAAAGTGAATTCTTATACTCTTTTGGGTAATAGTCTGCGGTAGCTTTACGATATTCTTCCTTCACGCTCTTTATAAATTTCCTATCTGTCTCTAAAGGTTTTTCATCATAAAAATCTTCATATATAGCTTCATAAACATGTACGAGGGAATTAGAACCTAACCCACTACAGCTATTTGCTTCTATTAGCATTAATTTACCACTCTTCTTATCCGTGAAAAAGTCTAATGAATAAACTGCTAATGGAACCCTTTTCATAAATTCTGTAATAATTGTTTTAAGACCTTTCATAAAGGGGAGTTTCTTCATGTCTTGATCTATGTAAACGAAAGAAACATCTTCATTTGGTTTTTTGGTATCTATAGACCTATCATCCTCTTTGATCAATTGTCTTTCATAGATTATCAGAGGTTTATCTTTCATACACATTACCCTAAATTCTCGGTCAAAATCTATACATTCTGAGTAAAGATCAAATTTATTTTTAGAAGATTTTAAGTCATCAAAACTTTTAAATTTTTCAATTCCTATACCGGAATGACCTTCTGATGGTTTAGCTATGATAGGCCAGGAAAGGCCTTCGGTCTCATCAAGCTGAAATACAGTTTTTGGCATAAAATCCTCACCCTCAAATATTTTATGAAAATCAACTTTACTCCCTGTCTTTCTCATTTGCTTTGGGATATTGTAAACCATGTTAGGATTCTTTTCATAAACTTCCATTACAAATTTTTCGGTTCCTTTATTCTGTGCCCCTGCATAAACCAACATTGGTCTATTCAAATCCATCTTATCGGTAAGAGAGGACATATTCTTATAGTCCTTCTGTAGAAATATTTCATAAAATCTATCTCGTGCATCTTCAGTTAATTTTTTCATTGTCTTATTATCGGTAGAAGAAAAGACTGGATCAACTTTAATAAATTGAATTTTTCTATTTATTGAGTGGGTATTTTCAGTGATGAATTCATCAAAAGACTTTAGCTGCATTAGGTTCTGTTATTTCCTTTTTATATATTCGGTCTTCGAATTCTCCGTTTACAGCAGATCCTATCCAATCTATCAACCTATCTTTAGATTTTGTTAGATAGGCACCTTCCTCTACTTCTTTACAAAGTTCTAGAATGAATGGGTGAGGGTAACATAAAGCAGTTACTAAATCTTCTCTAATGGGTGGAAAGCCTAGTGATAAGAATCTCTTATCTAACATCTCCTTTACTAATTTAAAATGTCTTTCATAAATGTGTATAGAGTGAACGATGTGAGTGTATGTTCCTAATTCTAATTCTGGGTAGGTAGGTTGTAATAATTTTAACATCTGTTGTTGAAGCAAACAGAAAAAAGCTATGTCAGTAGGAGTTCCTAAGATCAAATCGTTAGATCTCATATCGATTGTTAAATTCAATTTGTTATCCCTTATTTGAAAAACACCTGTTAAAGTACAAACAAAATCTTTATTAGAATCCACTTGGTGTTTAGGTTGATTAAAGTGCATAATAGCCTGTCGGCTATCCTTGTCATTTATTAAAGAATTATAGGCCCACTCCCATTGAGTATAATCATGTTCATTAATCTCCTTAAAGATTAAGTTTCCGTATGCGGAATTAACAGTCCCATCTCCATTTTCAATGTTCTTCCAAAACTTAGCAAACCTTTCAATAAAGTCTACATCATTTCTTCCTGTAAAATACCAAAGTAATTCTGCGCCTATGTACTTAAGTTGACTTCCCCTCCTCTCATTTTCATAAAGCGGAAAAAGAGGGTCATGAATTACTAAAGCAGCATCTGTAACTTCCTTTATCTTCATTCCTCTAGGTGAGGATTCATATTCAGGCGTATGATATACATCAGTTAAGACTCTCTCATAAACCTCTGCAAAAGTTTCTCCTTCATACGTTCTCATCTTCTATTCTTTTTTTAGCATTTTCATAAGCAATACTATAGAGGTCATTACTTCTCTATGTTTAAATTTAGTACGTTTCTTTAAGCTCATCATTTCTTCAGTGCTTTTTCATAACATTTTTCCATACGGATAAAAAACTCTGACTTTGGATATTTGCGTTCTGAATTTTTCATTTCTTTTTGATATGCATCATTAAGACGAGGATCATCTCTTAAATGATTCATAATTTCATACATGCGATCTTCTCTCCATTTAGACATTTTCAAAAAGGTTTAACTGTAAAGGGTCACCAGTAATTGTGTTTTTATGATTAAGAAAATCAATAATGATTTTTGAAATGTCCTCGGCACTCATAGTACCAATGTTAATCATTAACTTGTTTTTAATCTTACTTAAACGATAAGCACGATTAAAACCGTCAATTTCGGCTTTAACTTCCTCTTCATTAGTATAAAAAGATTTACCATCATCTCTATCCATAATGATATGGGCATCATTGGTTAAAGTAATAAGATAGAGATTTTCTCTTAATGTATTTACATAGTGTTTTTCAATATCAAAAACATAGTCACCAGAATATCCTCTATAGAGAGGTGAGTAAACCGTTTCACCTAAGTGAGATCTGTTAAAAATGTAATTAACATTTTTCGGTGCCTCTTTCATTATATTAAACATTTGATTATACATCTTAACAGAATAATCTTTGTGTTTTTCTAAGTCATCCTTGAAAGGAAGATTAAAATAATGAAACATATGAAAGACTTCATTAGGAAAATTCTTAATGATTTCTCTTACCTGGGTATCTTTGCCAGTATTGCCTTAGTCTGGCCCTTCCACAATAATAAATTTGCTGGAAGGGCCGGTGTTATTTTTTTTGTTCATCTTTAATATATTTGTTAAAAGTTTGGATCTGTAATCTTAATATCAAAATCATTGAAGTATTTGAAATCACTTTCATCTGCTTCAAGTCTTCGTTCTATCTTATCATTATTATCATTCCGTGCAATAAGTCTTCGTAAACGAATATCTTTATCAATGTCAATGTAAATGACAGTACATTCCTTTCTATCTACAGGATCTATGTGAGAAACTCCGTGCGGTGTCATTATGAAAAGATTACAAGTTTCTAAAAATTGTTTATTAGTAGTGCCGTAATACCAATCATTAAATTTGACATACTCATACCACTTATTTTCATTGACCCCATTTAAGAATTCATCTTTCTCTAAAAAGTAATAATCTTGGCCATCAACTTCATTTGGTCTAGATGGTCGAGTAGTATAAGAAATACCATATTTAAAACCTCTCCCTTCTAAAATTTTTCTTAAGTGATCTTTTCCAGCAGCGGACTTTCCAACAAGTATTATCTTATTCATTAACCTGTAATTAATTGTGTATATTCGTAGTTGTGTTTAATATTTTCAATGAAATACTTACCAGTAGAATCGGCAGTACACATTGAATCATATACAGTTGGTTCTACGTTAACATATTCATATAATTGACCGGAACTAAATTTAACCTTTAATGTCTTTTTAGTGAAGTCATAAAAACACTTTTCAATAAATGAAGAATCGAAATTACTTTCTTGATTTGTTATCATATCCTTTTATTTTTATACACATTATTACAGGTTTGTTTCCAAAAAGACACTGTAAATTTTACATCCGTTAATTTCTTGTTCTAATCTTCTTTCTTTAATTTTAGGACCTTCAATGTCCTTAGTATATTTTGGGTTTTTGGAATTTAGTTTTCTCTTTTTCATTTTATAGCTTTTTGTAAATTTGTTAAATCTGTTATATACATTTCTTTATGTTCAGTGGCTTTAAGTACCTTTAAGGCCACCCGGCACCCTTTCATTTCTTCCAACAATATTTCATACCTTTCTTTGGTCAAAGATTGGATAGCCATTGATAAAAGATAATCATAGGAACCTTGTACCGTATCAAAATCATTTATTTCTAAATAATCAAGAATCTTTTCTTTAGACACATTGTTTATTTTCAACTTACCATCAATGATGTCTTTAATAAACCTTGCTTTATTGGTAACTAATGCTAATTGCTTTTCGGTTTTATCTGTTAAATAATCTTTTCTTTTTTGATACCATGTTAGCCTAACTTCTACAAAGTGTTTAACAATATCTTCAACTTTATCAAATATCTTCAACTCACCATTCTCATCAATTGTTGTTAGGTTTTCTGTTTCTTGTGAAAGAAGCTTTAAAGTAGATTCTAACTTATCTTTAGCAATGAGATCCTTCAAAACAGATCTTTGAAACTTAAGTACATACTCAATTTTTTCAGAAGAGTTATCCTCATAAGAATTTATCCATCTTTTTTCTATTAACCTGGTTAAAATGTCTTCATACTTTTCATAAGTTAAGTGAGGTGGTATTTCGGTAACCTTCACAGTGGTAGTATTAATTACTTCACAGTGGCCACTTATTTTCCACGTCTTAGGATTATCTGGGTGCCTTTGGAATGTACCATTAAATTCATCAATCCAAGGAGGTAAAGATGGCATTCTCTTTTCGTTAAGAATAGCCAAACACGCTTTTATTACTGTCTTTGGATTCCTATTCAAAATATTAGTAGCAAATCCTACCGCTATTCCGGAAGATCCGTTAAGAATGATCGTAGGAACTATAGGTAGAAAATATTCAGGTTCAATTTCTTGTCCTTCTTCTATCCTATTTTCTAAAAGTTCAAAGTCTTTATAGATCAACCTAAAGTTAGGATGAAGCTTGGCCGAAATATACCGAGGTGCTCCAGCAGATGGGCTTCTTAAAGATCCAAACTGACCAACACCTTCGAGTAAAGGTAAAGAATTTTTAAATTTTTGAGCCATAGTTACCATTGCACCTTCAAGAGAAGTGTTACCGTGATGATAAAATGCTTCAGATGCTACTCTTCCGCCTAATTGAAAAAGTTTCATAGGCTTTCCGTTTCCTCCCTTCCATATCTTATTAGCTACATAGACTACTTTCCTTTGGGTAGGTTTAAGGCCATCTATAACATGTGGAATAGCTCGGTTCGATACAACATATTTCGCATATTCCAAATACTCGTTATCAAAAAAATCTGTTACTGTTCTTTTTGTTTCCATTTTAAAATAATGATTTGTCTGATACTTTAATGTTTTCCTCAGTTGACACCCCTAAAATTTTCTTTTTCCTTGGTTCTGAGTCACTGGCGAACCATACTTTAAGGGTCTGTATAAAATTATTATCCTTAGTAAGAATAAAGGTTCTAGGGAGTCTGATGATCCCTTTGTACTCCTCATCTTCTAAAGCAGCTAATCCTTTTTTATACTCAATATTCCACTTACTTAATGATTTCTCTTTACTTTCCCATTCTTTGTATTCCTCTTCTGAATAAAATTCTAAAGTCTTCTTTCCCTGCTTAGCTACCATAAGAGGTGTCTCTACTTTACAGATGATTCCTTGTTCAAATAATTCAGGCCAGTACTTCCCTAAAAAGTTAATAAGTAAAGCTGCAATGGAATTTCCATCCACATCTGCATCAGTGTAAAGTAAAATTTTGCCGTACCTTAAATCTTCAGGTTCGTGCCCTATCTTTAATCCTATAGCAGCCATGAGACATTGTACTTCTTTATTTTGCACCACCTTGGCATCTGACATCTCTCTTACATTTACAAACTTACCTCTTAAAGGAAAGGCTCCTTGGTACTGAGGATCACGGTATCTCCTAAAAGCAGAACTTGCACTATCACCTTCAAAAATTGCTAATGTACACTTGCTCCTATCTCCCCTCTTCTTAGCATCAATGAGTTTAAGAATTTTGGTCTTATGAAGATTCTTATTTAATTTACGAAGCTTAGCTCTTTCATCTGCCATTTTCTTTCGCTCCACCCAATCTAAAAGTGATTGGACTACTTCGGAATTAAAGACTTGGCGTATTGTCCTATCTGTTAACTTATGTTCACTTCCAAAAGCTTTACTCTCCGTTATTAACTTTTCTTTAGTCTGTGAAGAAAATGAGGGATTGATAATGGTGCAATTTACAAAAAGAAATAAGTGGTTACTTATCTCACTTGGTTTAACATCTACACGATACTTCCTTTTTATGGCAGCTCTTAGCCAACTTACCACTTGCCAATAAATGTAATTAACATGACTTCCGCCATCTTTAGTTTCCACCGAATTAACAAATGAAATAGCCTGATATCCTTTTTCTGAATGTCCTATTCCAATGTCCCAGTTTTCAGACTTTTCAAAAAAGATTGGATCTGTATATTTGGAGGCATACTCTCTAAAACTTTTGTACTTAATCTTCTCTCCATTAAGTCTTATGTTTAAAGAAGGTGTTGAAGCTGCTATGTCTGAAAGTCTCTTCTTAATCATTAAAAGAGTGTCCTTATCTACACCTTTCATTCCGAATCTTTCGTAATCAGGTAAGAAAGAAATTTCTGTGTACTTTAATTTTCCTTTAGTGATCTTAGGTTTAGTCCTCTTATCCATGTTATCATTATAGGTTTGGATAAACTTCTTCTTTCCATCACAAGTAGAAATTGTGAACTCTTTACTAAAGATGTTCGTTAAAGTACTTCCTACGCCATAAGTTCCTACCACAGTTCTTTCTTCCGTATCATCAAAGTTACTTCCTGCTTTAAGATTAGAGAATATCATTTCAGGAATATACTCTTTGTGTTCCTTGTGCATCTCTACAGGTATACCTCCATTATCTTTTATGCTAAACACATCTTCCTTAATGTTAACATCTACCCAAGTAAGTTTGGGATTTCTTTTATGTTCGTCTACAGAATTTGAAATGATTTCATCAAAGATTTTGAGAAATCCAGGATTGTAAGTAATTTCCTTTAAGAGGAACTTATCACCTATGGGTAAGTACACTTCCTCTGTCTTATGAACAATAGAACCTACATACATCCCAGGCCTTAATAAGACATGTTCAGTGTCAGAAAGTTTTCTATATCGTTGTTCTAATGCCTTACTCATTTTTATTTTATACACATAAATTAAAAGTTGTTTAAAGGGCTTTAAGTCTCCACCTTAAAAATCTGATAACCTTAGGATCATATGATCCCTCCCACTTATTTTCAAAAAGAGTAATAAGTCTTTTTAATGCAGGGACATGTTTCTTCTTATTATCCAAGTGTTTTACAGCATCCCTTAGGAATGAATAATCTGCTGTCATGTTTCTTCTTTCCATAATCATAAAGTTAAAAAATGAAGTATAAGTTGCGGAGTTGCGTGTCTGAAGCTCCTGATTTATGCACGATGTTTAATTTCTCTGCATACTTCATTTCATCGTGGAGGTGATGGGAATCGAACCCACGTCCATTAAGTTTCCATAATGAACATTCTTACAGCTTAGGATAAGTTTTCTTAAACTTCCAAAACGGATCACCTGTGTTAGAACTCTTTTGGACCGTCTCGTTCCAAGGTGGCTCACGTTCTAAGTATCATTAACTTTCACCCATTGCTTCCTTTTACACCTTACCTATCTACAAGCATACTCAGTAGGACGGTGTGCAAAACAGCTAGTCTGACTAGGCTGCCATTGCAAGTTCAGTGTTGCCACTTGAACATTGATGTAGGCCATCACCCCTTGCTGTGTTCAAAACTTCAATCATAATGTCAAAGCCGGAGCACCCCCATATTTTAAAGAACATTTAGTTATTTATTAACTACATCATATAAGCCATCTTCTCGCTTGTAAAGTTGTTCGGTTCCGCCAACCAAAAAATAAGGTCTTGGTCCACTAAATGCAGAAGAGTAATATCCACGGTTTTTATTCACCTGTCTCTCTTCATATTTTTCTGTAGAATAATTCCACACTTTGCCTTTTCCATAGCCCTTCTTATAGGATCCTTCACCGAAGTTAGTATCATAAACGAATGCTTGAATATCAGTGTACCTTTGAGGTCCATTCTCTCGCACAAAGTCCATGACTTGGGATTTAATTGTTTTTTTCTTTTTCATTTTCTTATATGTTAAGTTTAAATATAATTAAATATAAACAATTTTATTGGGATAAAAAAATCTAGCACCAACTTTTTTCAAAAAATCTTTTGGAAGGGTCGAGGTCGGAGGGTGAAGTATAAAGCTTTAATGAAACTGTCAGCATTTTTGTGACCTCCTACATTCCACCTTCTCAGGTCAGTAATTGTCTTATGCCTATCCCATGTTTTCCAATCATAGATAGAATAAACATTACCTTCATATTCCACATTCCACTCCTTTTGGGTCTTACCGTCCGCGCTCTCTTTCTTATAGGTAGGTTCACCTAAGCCCTCTACTAAATCCTCATAACAGTAGCCTACCAAGTATCCTTTGAGGCTAGTACCGACTATCTTATTTCCTACTTCTTCTTCTGTTAGTACTTTCATAATTCTTTAATATGTTCTGCTTCCATTTTACTTATTAGCTTCTGTGTTATTATCTTTGTCTCTTTAGAGAATTCACCTTTATCTATCATCCATTGTAAGTACCTTTTGTCCACTTCATAAACCTCTCTAAAAGGTCTTCCCTTATGTTTTCCAAAGTTGAAAACAATTTCACTTCTTTCTGAATTAGGTATTGTTTTAAATTTGTACTTCCCAGATAGATCTACAGTTTCGGAACGTTTATTTACCTCTTTATCTATATCTTCTATTCCATCAGGCATTTCCGTGTAAAGTTCTTTTTGTTTGTAAAAGATTTCCATCGTTGCTCTAATGTCTGCCTCTGCTCTGTGAGCACCGTCTAATGTTTTTCCAGTAAACTTCTTGTAAGCATTTTCTAAGTTCCGAGATTCGTACTTGCTGTAAATGATCCACGGATCTACAACTGCTCGGTTCCTGTGATCAAAGACTATCCCAGCTTTCATTAGTTCTTCTACTAAAAACGGAATGTCAAAATAAAGAATGTTGTAACCTCCGAGTGCGTGGTCTCCAATAAAGTCGACAACTTCTCTTGCTATCTCCTTAAAGGTTGGAGCATCTTCCAAATCCTCTTCAGATATGCCGTGTTTATCTTGTGCTTCTGGGTGACTTTTAGTTCCACAGTCCGGTTGGACTAAAGTTTTGTAGGTTTGGGTTTCTTCCCCTGGAACCTCTTTGACCATACAGATTTCTATGATCCTATCTTTAACGGTATTAATTCCTGTGGTCTCTAAGTCGAACCAAACTATGCCTTTTTCATTTGCCATTTTATTCTTGTGTTAGTTAATTATTATACACAAGAAATTAGGATTGTTTAAGAAATTTAATCGACGTTAACTTTGAGTTTGATCATAGAAATATCATCAGGCAAACCTTGAAGTACACTGTTCATTTTAGAAATTCCAGCATTAAGATCCGCAATGGCTGATTGAAGTTCTTTCATTGGTGCTTCTTCTTTGGTATTAATAGTTCCTGCTTCTTCCGTTACTTCGGCAACCTGTTCGTCAGTCGTACCAAAGAATTTATTAAACCCTTCGGACATATCCGAAATTCCACCTGAAATTGAGCTTAAAAATCCCGTATCCATCTCTTCATTGGCTTTGGCAAAGGTAGTCATCAGAGCTCCAAGGCTGTCCATCTTATTAATTTCTAACTTATTAACATTAGCTGCAAGATCACCCATATCCTTAGCAGCTTTTTCTAATGTTCCAGCTTCAGCCGATTCTGTTATTCCTGTAAAGAAATTTTGGATCATCTCGAGTGCTTGTAAATAAGTTTCATTATCAGCCATCTTAATAAAGACTTCGGTTGTACTATTGAATAAATCACTGATTGCCGTGGCTATGGCTTTAGGATCTTTTATTCCTTCGAATGCTATCACGCCCTGTGCGATGTTAGTCAATTCTTCACCGGCACCCTTTACAGCTTCAATGCCCTTTGCAATAACATTTTCATCCCAACTAAAAATACCCAAGCCACTTTCTTCTTCATTCGCTTCTCCACCCACTGCCGCGAATGCCTTACCGACAAACGAAATAGTATTCAATACTGCGTATGCTAGAGTTCCTTTTGTTCCTTTGCCATCCTTATCATAGAATTTAACGTCCTTATCGATGAGTGCCTGGAATGACATAAGACCTTCTGCTATTTGGCC
>Ga0256397_1000014_pt1 | contig 14940 bp, 16 predicted proteins | sample KryLIviralmetaG_2_FD_191189 | JGI IMG/M metagenome (GOLD analysis project Ga0256397, IMG submission 191189) | Seawater viral communities from deep brine pools at the bottom of the Mediterranean Sea - Kryos LI F3 | ecosystem: Environmental > Aquatic > Marine > Bathypelagic | place: Mediterranean...
AAGAGCATTAGAAGATGATAGAGAAACTGAAGATTAAGAATTTTCAAAGCCACCAGAAAACAGAGCTTGTCTTTGCTCCTGGGGTGAATATTATAGTTGGTGCCAGTGATGCTGGTAAAACTGCTGTACTCCGTGCCTTGCGCTGGTTGGTTTGGAATCGTCCGGGCGGTGAAGCGTTCCGGAGTCGGTGGGGAGGAGAAACCCGGGTGGAATTAATTGTCGATCAAACCAGGCTAATTCGTAGCAAGGATAAGGAGAATATCTACCAAATCAATGATACTCAACCTTTCAAAGCATTCAGTACCGATGTCCCTGATGAAATCAAACAACATCTCCAATTAAATGAAATTAACTTACAGCAGCAACTGGACTCTCCGTTCTTACTTACGGAGACAAGCGGTGAGGTGGCGAAACATTTCAACCGTATTGCTCACCTTGATCACATTGATCATTCGCTCAGTCAGATTAACTCGGCAATTCGAAAGATCAATCAACGCGCTGAAGCGGATACTGAAACTAAAATCCGGCAACAAAAACAGCTGGAACAGTACACCCACTTAGATAAGGTTGAAACTGGTTTGGAAATCCTTGAAGGTCTGGAAAATAATAAGACCCAAACAATCACGCAAGGTGTTCAGTTGGGAACACTGCTGAAACAGATCGGAGCAGGAGAAGAAGCTGTTAAAGAAAATGCACGGGTGTTTCAATATGAAGAATCCGTTGATGCTGTTCTGAATGTTATTGCTGAGCGAGATGAGATGGAAACGCAGGTCGAGGATCTGGAAACACTAATAAATCGGATTGAAGGCATCAAAGAGGAGCGAGAAGCGTGTGAAAGTATCATAAGGATAAAAGGGATTGTTGATGACCTCGATGCTCAAATACAGGCTAAAAACCACCTTAAAATAGATATCAGTAAATTGAAAGATTTTATTGAGACTATTCAGAATCGGGAAACTATGTTAAATAAAACCAAAATCCGTATAACTAAATTGGAGGAAAGATTTCATGCAGAGATGCCGGAGATTTGTCCATTGTGTGGAAAATAATTAAATACATTAATCAATGCAACGAACTAAACAAATACAAACCAATATTGATGCCATCTTAACAGGTGACTGGCATTTAAGGGAGGACACCCCTGTCTGCCGGACAGATGATTTTCAGACAGCACAATGGAAGAAGGTTCAAATCATATCCGATTTACAGAAGAAATATAATTGCCAAGTGATCCACTCAGGCGATTTGTTTCATCACTGGAAACCTTCTCCGTGGTTGTTATCAAAGGCAATGGAATACCTACCCGATAACTTTCAGACTATATACGGCAACCACGATCTGCCTCAGCACAATATTGAATTGGAAAATAAAACAGGTGTGTATAATTTATATAAGGCAGGGCGATTAGAAATATTAGGAGGAGTACACTGGTTGGAAAATCCTGAACTTTCTACCTATCCAAGTATAGAAATAAAAGGACGATCAGTGCTTGTCTATCACATAATGACCTATCAGGGAAAGAAACCCTGGCCCGGCTGCACTGATCCAATGGGAGCAGCTCTGTTGCGAAAGTATCCTGAGTATGATTTGATTCTCACAGGGCACAACCACATACCATTCGTAGAAACCTATAAGGATCGGTTGTTGGTGAATCCGGGGAGCCTTACGCGGCAGTTTGCTGACCAGATTGATCATCGTCCACGAGTGTACTTATATAACGCCAAAGAGAATACCGCCACACCCTATTACCTGCCTATTGAGGAGGGTGTGGTTACACGAGAGCACTTACAGACAGAAGAACAGAGAAACATCCGCATTGAGGCTTTCATCTCCCGATTGAATGATAACTGGGAAAGCTCTTTGAGCTATGAAGCTAACCTGGAAAGTTTCTTTGCCTCGAATCAAATTAGACAAAGCGTAAAAGATATAATTTATAAATCAATGGAACAATGAAAGGAGAAAAATCAAAAAGGCAAAATTCTAAAAGAAGCCATGTCCGTAAAGTATTGTGGAGAAACTCGTTTTGATTTCTTAGATGATGATGAACGTCCACTGATTTATGAAGCCATGGCAAATTATGCTACACAGGTATTATTAAAACATATTGAAAATAGTAGAAAAAATGACTGAACAAGAACTACTCGATCTCAAACAAGAGATCACCGAAGCCAAAGAAAAGGAATCCACGCTAAAAGGCAAGTTGGAATACCTCTACGAAGACCTACAGAAGAAGTACAACCACAAAACAATAGAATCAGCAGAAAAAGACCTGGATAAGAAACGCAAAGAGGTGCAACGCCTGACTGCTGAGATCGAAGACCTGGGAGATGAAATTGAAAAACAACTCGAAGATGGATACAACGCAACTGAGGAGGAAGTTTGATCAGCAACGTGGCCGGCAACTCACCATTGAATCTGAAATAGAACAAGCCACCGCACGCATTCGGGATTGTAAGAGAGAATTCCGCAGGCATGAACAAGCACGGGAGGTTGTTAAGGAGGTTGGGTTGAAGACACAGAACCAGCTATCTTTCCATATCGGTGACATTGCATCACTGGCATTGGAGGCGGTGTTTGAAGAACCCTATGAACTGAAAGTTGAGTTTGTTGAGCGCCGGAATAAAACTGAATGTGATATCTACTTCCTGCGTGACGGTGAGCGAGTGAATCCAACCGACGCCAGCGGAGGAGGGGCGATGGATGTAGCAGCATTTGCCTTGCGTGTGGCAAGCTGGAGCATGACAACACCGCGGAGCCGGAACACTCTAATATTAGATGAGCCGATGCGGTTCCTGGACAAGGATCGTCAGTATCAGGCATCGAAGATGATCAAAGAAATCAGTGACCGCCTTGGTGTTCAATTCATCATTATCACCCATGAAGCCACTTTGACGGAAGCGGCTGATAAAGTATTTCAAGTACAAATAAGAAATGGAAAAAGCAATGTATCATGAAAAACTTAAAAAACTATACAGTTGAGAATTTGAAAAATTTAAAAAACTACAAAATTGAAACGAAAAGTCTTAACGAAGCAATCCTTCATAAAGCGAAAGAATTGGGATATAATGACGAGATAGAAAGCAAAGACTTTCTGTTTTATCCCTTTCTATATTTTTACAGTAATGGACATGTCTTTTATGGATCTACACGCTCCTTTTTTGCTGGAGAACCAAATAATTCTATCCACCCCCACGATTTTCTACGATTGAACTGGGAGCCGAAAGTTGGGGAAAGAATAAAAAGAATCAGTCCTGGTTATGGAAATGTTTATAATGGTGAGGAATATATAATTGATACTGTCGATAAGAGAAAAGGGAGGTTAAATGTTAAAGAAATTTATAATTGGTCTTTTCAAATAGATAAATTTATCCCTATTTACCCAAAGAAGGATCAGTCCGAAAAACCAGAGAAGCAGCTCCGCTTCAAAACTAAGCAGGAGTTTATTGATGAATTTGGAGATGAGTATGACTGGAGATGTAATGCTTTTGTAAAAGACGATGTGGTATGGCCTGGGACAATGGATTATTTGTTGGGTACGCCACATGATGGATCAGAAGTTAAGGACGGTTGGTTTATCTATAATGAGATGCTAACCGACAAGCCGCTGCCAGAAGAGAAGCCACAGGATGAAGGATTGTTAAGAGGTGGATTAATTGGCAAGCCGGAAGATCAAAAACCTGATGCTTACATTAATAGAATGGTTGCTTCCTATATTGAGCTGGTAGCATGGGATGGTATAAAATCTTATACTATCATGTGCCCACCAAAAACATTAGCAGACAACTATAATCTCTTATCTGAATCTGAATACAAAGCCAAGTATCCTAATAAGATGGCGTTCAAGGAGTGGGAGGTGACATTAAATCAGGATAACTTAAAAATAGGATGCGTAAAGATTGACATTGAAGCAGTCCGACTTATTCATAATGCAATTTATAAATCAGAATCAACACCGGAAGATCTTATGAAAGTTTCCATGTACGACTTCTATAACTTCCTTTGTGATCATAAAGAAGAACTTGAACTTTGAATTTAAAAATTTATAAAGCAATGAAAATTTCAACAAATCTAATTGGTTCGTTAATAGCTATATTAATTATTATAGCAGTTATTTCAATTGCTTTTCTGATTTGTTATTAAAAACTAAAACCATGATCTACAAAAAAGTAAACACAGCAGACAGGTTGCCGGAGGAAGATGGTACATATATAACCGATATTGGAGAACTTCCTTTTAGGAATGGTGAATTTTTGTGGGGCATATCTGATGGTAGGCTTTGTGAAATGACAACCCCGCCTGAATACTGGATGGAACCTATCGACCTGCCGAGTGAGGAGGAGATTCAAACAGCTATTGAAGCCGCTGAATGTAAAATATTAATCGAAACAGATGAAATACTTTCAGTACATCAAAAATATAAAGCTATTGCGAAAATGATGCATAAATTAATGTTATCAAAACTTAAATAAAGATGAAATATCAAAAAAAACAATTTTGCATCATAATAGATGGAAAAATACAAGCAAACACTATCAGAGAATCAAAGTGGCTTTGTATCAAAGACTTCATAAAAAAGGATCCCTTTTATTCATCTTGGAAATTAGCATATCACTTAGGTGTGAAATGTGTTAAGATCAATATTAGTATCGAACCGGGCTATACAAATGTATTACAAAAACTTGAAACTTAAATAAAATGACTAAACAAGAAATTGATGTGTTGATTGATAAATGGACTGATTATGCTTTAGACAAGGATAGGCAATCAGATGTTAAATCCGCAATAAGATATGCATTAGAGGAATATTCAATGATGTTAAATGATGATGCGGACTGTGGGTGTTATCGGAACTAAAAATAGAAAAACAATGAACAAAGAAAACAAAGACTTAAGAAACGCAGAGAATACAGAATTAAAGATGATGGTACCAGCACCAATGTCGATTAGAATTTTCGATCCAGTAACGAATGAATTATTGGGAGAGTTCAAGGAAAAAGAAGGTCTATTGACATTTGAAGGGAAAGTTGATGAAGCAGGAAAAATGTTTGTAGATTTTGTTTGTGAAACTTTCAAACAGCGTATAGAGCATTGGCATAGCTACTAACTCATTTATATATATATATTAAAACTTAAATAAAAATGAAATTAACAAACAAACCAACCGGACACCATTATATAAGCAAGATAGGCACGGTCTTGAATACCAAACCAAACAGTGGTAAGAATGATAGTTTGAGTCGAACGGCAAGAGCTATGCTTTATTATGATGAGAACAGGTTAGAATTATATGCAGGAATACATACCTATTTTAATGGAAAGGAAGTTTATAGGTATTGGGATACCACAGAATTAACCAGTAGAGATCATACAATAGTTGCTAATGCTTGCTGTAAATTAGCCTTTGGTAAGCCTCACTTTAATAAGGTTCCGATAACATCACCCAGTTATACTATCGGTCAAAGGATATGGCTAAAAGCAGTATCATCAAAATTGTGGTCATTTGCGTATTTGTTATACAAACTACCCGGACTTGCAATAATCTATCCATTATGGAATTGGACGCTTAGAGCGATTAGTGGGACATTAAAAACTTATAAAAATCCCGCAGAATGTAGGTTTATACAAATGAATCATGCTCCCACAAAATGGCAGGAGTTGTGTTTTAAGTGTACGTTAAAAACATTTGCTATGTTCTATACTCTCTATCAGATTCTCACTATCGAATCAAAGTGGGTTAAGCAGGTATTACAGAAAGTTATGATCCTGCATTTTGAAAAATCAAATTATGTGGCTCGTGTAATGTGTGGGCAAAACGTGGATTATCCAGAAGGTTATTTTCCATCCCGAAATAATAGATGGAATGTCCGACTTGATCGAACTTGTAAAAGAGATATGCGGACATATAATGATACGGAGAAAGACAATTTAGAGGTTGGTATGTTGAAATATTATTGTAAACAGACATGAAAAAGCGAACAACAAGATTCTATTTCAATAAATTTGGAATCAAAATAGTGATATGGCGTGCTGATTGCCGTCCAACTTATTTCAGATCATCACAACATGGAATTACAGAACGCGTTGATTAAGGTATTGGATGAAATGGTAGATCGCTCTATTGTTGACTGCCAAAAGAAAACCGAAGCACTGTGGTATCTCAATACAATAGGTACTGTCTATTATGAAGCAGGTGCCCGGGTACACAGTAATAGAAAACCAGTTATTCAACTGACAAAATACGGTAAACCAATTCAAAGATTTGAAAGTATTGCGCAAGCTGCAAAAGCCACGAAGGTTGATAATACCAGTATAGTTAATGTGTGCAAATCAAAGCAACATTCCGCTGGAGGGTATCAATGGAAGTATGAGAAGGACTTATAATTTCATCCAGATCAACGTTCCTGCAATCAGCAATAAAATCATCCCAACACCAACCCATGCCATTATCCGATAGAATTCCGGAATCACTATTTCAGTTTTCGTCACCACCGTAGTCTTATGCTCATATTCATTTCTCCAGTAATACGCCTCTTTTTTTAGGCTATCCAATCTAACCAGCAGCGTTGTATCCTTATCTATTAATTGCATATACAAACGCATATCAGTGATCCATGCCCGCGCCTTTGCGTACTTTGTTTCCAGAGACAGCTTTTCAGGCGATATTTGAACCTTAACCGTGTCATTGGGTATATATACTACCTCAGCAGAGATATCCGCTGTATCGGGCTCTAAAGGCACGTAAATTAGAGAATCCACATATATTAGAGAGTCTCTCGTCTCAATCTTGGTGATAACCGTATCTTTCGGCATCAATTCAGGGTGGCTGGTATAGATCCGATTAAGGCGAGTTGCTGGAGAGCAACCCACCAGGATGAATAATATAAGAAAAAGCGCAAGACGTTTCATTTCTTTTCCTCCTATTTAATTGTGACGATGTTCAAGGCTTTCAATCCTCGCATAATCTCCATAGACATTTCTATCCCGTTCATTTCTGATAATTTAATGCTCGGGAATTTCACTTTAACATCAACCTTTACCAGATTTTCAACCGCTTCATTAAATGGTTTCACCTGGTCAGGTTTGAGATAATAGGATCCGGGCTTTTCTCTGGTTTCTTCTCCATGCTCCTTCAAAAGTTCGTTTCGCTTTTCATGGTATTTTTTTAGATGCTTTGTTGCTTCCTCAACAGCTTCGTCTAAATCCCAAAGAAACTGATGATTGTTTTTGAGTTCAATCTTTGTAATTTTGGCGATTGCCAGTTCGTTTTGTACTAATGTTTCTAATTTCATTTTGCTTTGTTTTTAAGTTGGTTAATTTCTTCTTTTAGATAATTGTTCTCTTCTTTTAATTCTAATATTGCTTTGTGTAGATAAGGAATTAAACTGGTCTGACTTGTTCCCATAAAAGTACCACGTTCTTCTCCTTCTCCACGATCCATTCCCTTAACAACCATAGAAGGTATAACAGGTTCTGCTTCCTGAGCTATATAACCTATAACCTTCTTTTCCTTATTTGTTTTCCAATTAAATTCCCGTGGTCTTACTTCGTTTAGAATTTTAATAGCATCAAATCCTACATCTGTAATATTCTCTTTTAATCGGCGATCTGATCCCTGATAAAGTTCTACCGTTCCACAATCATTCATAATACCACCCTCTTCATCACCTGATACATTATAAAACATCGCATAATAGTTCCACCCATCATTATGATCACTACTTCCACACAGCACTTTCAAACCATATTGATCCTCACTATTTCCCCAATTATAAAATGTAGCTGCATATCCATAATCGATAGACTCTCCGGATACATTTAATGTACCATAAGTTGCTGCTGTGCCTGCTGAAGTCTCAATTGTTACTTCATCTTCAAATGTAGCTTCACTGTAAAAAGTTGTCATATTATCTTCACCACTAAAAATAGCCAAGTAACTTCCCTTACCATTTCCGATTATCGTTTGTCTATAATAATCAGTGCTTTGATTATAACCAAACAAATTTAAATATACTGTACCAATATCATATTCATAATTATTTTCCCAAATCTCATTTCTACTTATTTTTAAACCAAACCCTTCCGCTTCCGCAGAAAAAGTTACTTCTTCAACTTGTTTTAGTCCTATAAAACCATCTGAATCTACATAAAAATCAGGTGCATGAATTGCGCCATCATCAGCCAATGTAATTCCAGATGAACTATATCCATCAGTAGTATCTTTCGTACCAGTGTAAATCGCATCTGAATCAATATTCCATCCTCCAATCTCTCCACTTTTTGCAATTAATACTCCGGCTTGCGTCACATTGAACGGAGCAGAAGCTCTATCTGCAAAAGTACTTCCAGCCCAAAATCTAACTGAAGTATCCCCGGAAGTATTGCCCGTTATACCAGCAGCCACAGCTCCTCCTTGTACTACTTGTAATGTGCCGGTCGTAACAAGCCCACCTTCGATTACGGTACTGGTAACGTCAGCGCCAGCTGCTGCTGGAGCATTGGTAGTATCTAAAACATTAATATCCGATTCTGTTGAAAAAGTTTCATTTACACTTGTAACGTCAGCCCCGGCTTCAGCAGGAGCATTGGTAGTTTGTAACGAATCAATATCTGAATGAGTAGAGAAAGTTTCATTTGTACTTGTAACATCTGCTCCAGCCTCAGCAGGAGCGTTAGTCATATTTAAAACATTAGCATCAACTTCATTTGTTGTTGCAAGATCACCTTGTCCTGATATGGAGGCTGCGGTATTATCCCCTGTTACATCTGCATTAGCTGCTGCAGGTCCATTTGTAGTTTGTAAAGCATCTATATCGGAATTTTGACTAAAAGTTTCATTATCTGCTGTTACATCAGCACCATCTGCAACATTTATATCGCCTCTTACTCCATCAGGATTTTGAATAGTAATACTTCCAGCTACCTCCAACACTCCACTATTCCACCTGATATAATTGTCATTATCCGTATCTCCATAAAAGGCGAAAGTACCATCATTAAGATTTATTTCCGTTCCAGTAGCTCCGGCTGACCAGTTTTCGGAATGAATGATTCCTGTCCTTACCTGTTCGGCGCTTACCAAACCACCTGAATTACCTGAAGGATTGAGATACAAACTTCTTATCTCGGAATGTGATAAAGCTCTGTTGTAGATGCGGACTTCGTCTATTAAACCATCAAAACATCTACTTCCCAGAACTGATGCTTTACCAATATCAACTCCAGTAGTTATGGAAGTGTTTACTGGATTAGTACTTATTACTTCATAATCTAATTCACCATCTATCCACAATTTACAACCACTAAGTTCTCCATTTCCGTTATATGTTACTGCTACAAGATGCCACGTATTATCATCCACAATACCATTACTATTTCCTCCATCACCAGCAGATTCAATTCGTAAAGTACCATTAACATCAATATAAAATGACCATCGTTCTCCAGTATCGTCTCCACCCCATTCAACTATTTGGTCTTTGTTTAAATCACTTGATGTACGTACCCATGCTGTTACTGTCCTTGCTGTTATTCCTGATACAGGAATCCAATCACCAAAATCTATATAATCATCCGTTCCATTAAAATCTAATGCTTTTCCACTAATCCCGTCAACACTTGTAGCACCATAAACTTCTCCATCATTCCCGTTTCCACTATTATCCAGAGCATTGCCCCCGTCAAAGCTCCAATGCCCAACAAGTCCTTCATCTGATATTTGTGGAAGAGAAGTGACATCAATGTCAGCCCCGACAATACTGATTAAATCTGATTCATACTTAACATAAGAGTTTTCGCCGATAAACGCTCTTGGATTACCTGCATTATATTCCAATTGAATACCTTTATTACCAAAAGTTTGACTATTAATAGCTATTTGCTTTGCTGCTGCATCCAACCAGATATTGTCACTATATAATTCGTCTGCTGTAAGCGTCCAACCTCCTATCTCACCGCTCGCTGCTATGATCTCTCCTCTTAAATATACATTATCTGAATACAACCCATACCCGGACAAAGACCCCATATAGGTATCAGTAATTCCATCCAAATTCCCTAACCTTACTTTCGTCTTATCTGACAAATCCGCACTATCTACTTCACCCAGCACATCAATATAAGGAGCATCATCATCGGAAGCAGTGATATATACTAACCCCTGACGAGCTGTATCCGTAGTGTTTCCGAATACTACCACTTCATCATCAGCCTCTACTGTATCTACTCCATCAATAATGGTAAATGTAAATGTCTCTGAATCTGGAATTGTATCTACTCTGGCGATATAATATTTAAGTCCTGATCCGTTCCATCTTTGACAACGAATTAAATCATCAACTTGCAAAGACATTGGAAATCTATTATCGTCCCCGGTGTCGATTATTGCGGTTGTCCCATCTACGGATAGTATCTTTGCGTTTCCGGGAGAAACAACTATTGCTCCTCTATTTGCCCGGATCTGCTCAATCATTAATTCATATACTCGCATTGACTTCCGGACGGTGAGATTATCAACGGTCAACCGATCATTTGAATCAGTGTACTGCCAGCCGGAACCAGCGAAGCCGGAGGAGAAAGCAGTAGAACCGATATCTGTACCAATCTTAACAATATCATTCGTAGAATCAACATGAAGGGTATCTACATCTACCACTAAATCATCTGTAATATAAGCATCACCTGCTACCTTTAACTTGTATCCTTCAGGGTCGGTGTCGCCTATGGAGACGTTGCCGTTTTCTAAAACAATAGCCCCTCCAAAATCATTAGAAATTCTTAATCTCTCATCACTATCCATATAAATTTGAGCATCGGTGGCTGGGCCTGCCGGCCGATACCATTCTATCCCTCCTTGATAAGTTCCGTTTCTGTTTATTCTTATCCAATTTTCAGTACCATCTCCAATATCTATAATTCTGTTCGGATCATCTGTCCCAAACCCTACTCTCTCATTCACTGAATCAACATAAAATACATCTGTGTCTACTATTAAGTCTCCTGTGATGGATGTGTTGCCCGTTATGTCTACGCCTGATGAAGTTGTTTCTAACTTAACATCATTATTATGAGCTAATTTAATTGGACTATCGGTATCGGTTCTTATCCAAATATTACCAGTATCAGCCAATACAAATAACGTATCTGTAGCGCCTGAACCATATCCTACATATCCTAATCGAGTTGGTGTCGCTCCATAATGAAACCCTAAATAAGGATTGGCAGTAGTGACATCCCCACCACTATCGGTAAGTCTTAATAGTTCACCACCTCCACTATCAGTAATTGTCGCTCCTCCAAACGTGACAGAATCAGCTTGTGTTAATGGCTGGTCTAACTCTCCCAGATATCCCCATTGTGTATTAGAGATGGTTTTTGTTCCTATATTCTCAAGCTGATTAACCTCTGCTGCTGTAAGGGCTGACAAGCCGATTGTACTATACAGGTTATCTAATTGTGATCCATCTGCTGCGATATCCCTACCATCGACATTGCCCGAAACCGCAATCGAACCTGTCACTGCGAGGGTTCCTGTTATTTCAACCCCTGATCCAGTAGATTTCAATCTCTCCAACCCATCAATCATATGTCGGATATAATCTCCTGCTCCTCCATCTATCTCAATATAATCATTGTTATCTGGACCTGCTCTGAACTTACCAATATCTGAACCGTGACCCGCCTTGATATCACCTGAAGCATATATATCACCTGTAATATCAACTCCTGATGATATTGTTTCGAATTTCTTTTCTCCAGCATAATAAAGATCAACAGCTGCATTAGGATCCGCAATAATCAAATTTTTAACTTCTCCGGAAGCATTCTCTCCACTAATATTAATTGTTGCTCCGTGCTTATAAGAATGGATATAGTTATTCGTTCCATTATGCCATATTTGAAAATCATTAGTATTTCCAAATTTCAAGCGATCATCATCATTGAGCAGTAGATTATACCCTTCAAGATGAAGAGTGCCGTGCATTATCAATGTCCCGGTCATCACATCCCCTGTAATATTCACAAACCTTGCATCAGCTTGCGTCTGTGTATATCCACCGGTATTAGGAACACTGGTTCCTGCAGCCTCAAAGATATACGTAGGACTACCTTCTTGTTGATAGTAATTCTTGTTTCTCCGTCTACTGGTTACTGTTACACTCGTTGCCATTTCTATATTAGTGTTATAGATTCATCATCGTATTCCATTAATTTCAATCCTTGTTTGATATCCTTATCTAATATCATAGAACATCTGGTAAGAACAAACTTTCGATCACCATCTTTTTCATCTGTAAACATCTGCAAAGGATGATATAATTCAGTATCATGAGCATCACCCTGTATGATTCGTTTGGTTGAATGATATCGTTTCCACTTGCTGATTAATAATAATCGAGCCAAAGTATTTGTATTATCCCCATCAGTCCACTCAGAAGACAATACATCAAGATCACTATCGCAAAGGATATTATTTTTGTAATTGACATTATCTACATCAAATAGTTTCATATCTATATTCAACTCTTCCAGATAATCGTTATCAACCTCTCCTTCTAAATAATTGTCCGGAAGATCCTCTGTTATAGTAATCAATACATCTCCAATAGCTGCTATATCAGCATTCCCCGGACCGTACTCCTCCCATTCAAATGTCTCACAGCCGATAATAAATTGCATATCATATGTTCCATTAGCTAACCCATCAACCTCTCCCAATGGAATGGTAACATTACACTTGAACGCCCATAATTCCTGGTCAAATTGATCTCCAGTAATATTGATCTCATTCTCCTTTCCGCTATAAGTTGTTGCCCCGTTAGTCACCTTCCATTCTATATCACTATCATCCAATTGTATAATAAACTCCTCATTCATTTTCAAATACCAACGAAATGAAACATCGGTCTCCTCCGGAACTGCCATATTGCCCGGAATAGCGTGACGCGAAGTGGCAAACTTCCACTCAATATTCAACGCTGTGTTATCTTGTACCTTAACCTTAAACATGGTCATTAATCCTCCATCCAAATAACTACCAAGAATCTCTCCGGCGCGTACTACACCGTTTGAAATATTTTTGTATGGTTCCCCTAAATCACTAAAGGAAGCCTCAATCGGATCATCAATAACTATTAAATACCACTCCCGCCAGTCTGGAGAAGTATCCAACCACACTTCATGAATCTCTGTACTATTGAACAAATCACCTGTGGTAAGATTAAAATACTTGTTTTCATCCAACGCAATGTTTATCTGCCGTTTCCCAGGCATACCTCCTAATTTCTGAGACATCCCTGTAAAAACAAAATCATGAATTTCACCAATTGCCCATGATTCCACATTTAACGTCGCAGTGCTATCCGGAGAGTAACTATTTCCGGTGGTGTATTCCACATAACTCTTATCCGTCGACCATAGATCATCGTACCGTTCAATATACCAATATCCATCATGCCAGTATAGATAACACCCGAATACGGTAAGGACTATTTCGAGAATGTCTATCCCATTTTTCCTATCTACATTGTTCTCCCAAAACATTTCAGTATATACTCCATACAGATTTAACATACTTTGCGTCCCAGCAGAATTGATAGGATAGCTTGTTTCTTCTAAACTACTATTGACCATTATATTATCCTCAGTGCCAGTCAATCGCAGCACATCATCAATAAGATCAATAAATGTAATATTTTGTAAAACATTAACACTCTCTGGATAGATGTATTTCAATTTGCTGACATAGTTAGAAGCTACTAATGTCAATTGTCCGTATCCAAGGTAAGGTTGGGAAGTCAATTCGCAATTAATGAAACCCTCAAAAACAATCTGTACCGGACCATCAGTTACTGCTGTTATCCGCACCTTGTACTCCCGCTCCTCAGCAAACATTAATTTCTCCAACGCGGAAGACATCGAATAAGATTTATTCTGGAAAGTGAGAATGGCAGAACGCCCAATCACATGATCCTCCCAACCACTAAGATCGAAATCTACCTGCAATTCTTTAAGATATAAAGTAATAACAGGATCGCCTGGATAATCTTTTTTATACACATAAACATCCCCGGAAACTCCTCCTGGTGAATGATACTCCGCTTGATATACTAATCCGTATGCCATTAATATGTATTTGTATATTTATTCTGAAACTCTAATACTCCTACCAAATCACGCCCTTCTGCACGCAATCGGACTTCCCGAGGCAGCCCTCCCGGAGAACCTTGCATGATATCGTTCAATTTACTCAATGGAGCGATCACCTCTGGATTACTCTTCGCTCCCGGATACTCTCCAACCTGGGCAATAGTTGGTCCTGATACTATACCACCTTCAGCGAACTTCGGGACTGCGGCAAAGGCTGCAATAACAGATGCCACGTTTGCAGCAAGAGCAATGTAATTCGCTGGTACAGGTAATTGCATTGCTGATGAAACAGCTCCTGCAAATGACTCAGCTTCTTTTGCTGCAATAATCTTAACAATAATTCCAATTAATTTTGCCGAGGCTGCCAGTGCCCTTCCTGTATACCGCACCCATTCTGCTAACTTCTGATTGCTTGTTCCAATCGCATTCCCAATGCCATAGAATACTTCTTGAATATAATAAGCAGTTTGTTTCCATGTTTCCCCAGCAGCAGTAAGTTTCTTGTATCGTTGTTCAGCGATATATAATTCTGCATTAACCTTCTCAACAGCTGAGAATTGTTCCTCCCATGCACTAACGAAAACATCTCGCATTTCTTCGGTAGTACTAATGATCATTTCATTAGATTTCTCTACCCCAGATGTATCCGGTAAGGGAATACCCCCTCCTCCACCAGCATCAGCTCCAGCTCCACCACCACCAGCAGTTCCAACCCCTGTAAAATCAATATCTAAACGATGCATTGATTTTACTAACGCATCAACCATCTCTGAAGTAGATGCATATTCATCACGT
>Ga0256397_1000015_pt1 | contig 14881 bp, 14 predicted proteins | sample KryLIviralmetaG_2_FD_191189 | JGI IMG/M metagenome (GOLD analysis project Ga0256397, IMG submission 191189) | Seawater viral communities from deep brine pools at the bottom of the Mediterranean Sea - Kryos LI F3 | ecosystem: Environmental > Aquatic > Marine > Bathypelagic | place: Mediterranean...
AAGGGTGTTTCTAAATTATCTTCATCATATTGGGTTTCTATGGGGTGGTCAACATCTGATGCAAAGGAGAAAGCGTTAGGCTTACAAAGGGGTAGATCGCATTTAACAATTGAGTATTGGTTAAATAAAGGGTATACTAAAAATGCAGCCATTAATAAAATTTCAGAAATACAACAAAAGAATTCTAGGAATAGGTATTCTAAATATACATGTGATGAAATAAAGGATAGAATTACCTTAGAATTAAGAAATGATATACTTGGTATTATTAGAGTATCATGTGAAACATTTAAGAGAAATAAAAGTAAAATAATAAATTTAGTATATGAATCAATTGAAAACATTAAAAGTAAAAAGAGTAACAGAATTAAACTCTACTAAAGTACATGATTTGACTGTATCTGATGTACAACATTACATAACAGACAATGGTGTAATTAATCATAATACAGGCCCTGAGTATGCAGCTTCAATTATTCTTTTCTTGGCTAAAGCTAAGTTAAAGGAAGGAACTGAACAGACTGGAATCATTGTTACAGCTAAGCCTAATAAGAATCGATTTGTTCAACCTAAGAACATTAAATTCCACATTTCATTCAACAAAGGAATGAATCCTTACATAGGCTTGGAAGAATACATCAGTTGGGATAACTGTGGTATTCAAAGAGGTAATTGGATCACGGTTGCTCAGTATGAAAAATTATCAGGAATAGACAAAGAAAAATGTAGAAGGCATACTTATTTAGATGATAAAGAAAAAGAGAAGGTGTATTATTTTCAACCCAAAGATACTGCAAGAAAGTTATGTGTGGAACACTTAAACGAATCTGTAGAACTAAATCGTCTTTATACTCCAGAGGTCCTTACTCCAGAGGTCCTTCAAAAATTAGAACCTATTGTAGCAGATAAATTTAGATATGGCACGGAAGAACTTTCTGTGGATGCTATAAGTGAAATGTTAAACGGAAAAGAGCATGCTGAAGAAAACGCTTGACCCTGAGAAATTAAAGGTTAAGTATGTTCTGGAAAATCACACCTCATTAAAAACTTACCCTGACGCAGAAGATATACTTTTTGAGTATATCCGAGATTATTGTAACCGGCCTAAAGCTACTTACATTAAATTTACTGATGTTTCTCTAGTCAAATACTATTCCCTCCCTGAAGAAAAATTAAGAGAAATCTTAACCTATTTAGAAGAAAAGGGCTTCATAGAAAAAATACACTCTACCAGTGCATATAGTACTTATGAAGTCATTAAAAACCCATATTGAATCTTTCAGATGTGTAAGATTCTTGTTATTATTAATAAAATTAGATGAAGGCAAACACAGATCACGAGAAGATATTCTTTAACTTCTTTTTAAAGAAGCCACATTACTTAAAGACGGTACAACCAGGATTTTTTAGTAACAGTGACATTGATCACATTGCTAAGCTTTCAAAGGAGTTCTATCTTAAATTTGGTGAAAGTCCTTCAAAGGATCAAATGAAGGCTTTAGCAACAGATGATCCTTCAGAAATTCCAACAGAAATAATTGATCAGATTTATGGGACTAATCTAGCTGAATATGATGAAGATTGGTTAAAAAGAACAGGAGAAGCTTGGGTTAAATGGAGACACTTTGATAAACAGTTAGTAAAGACCATTGAATATGTAAAGACTCAGAATGTTTCTCCAGAAAATGTAGAAGATGTTGTTCAAAGAGCAATAGGAATGATATCTACTGACGGTTCACTTACCTTTGACGCTGATCTTGGTTTAAACTTTTTTAACCCAGAAGATCATAAGCAACTTACAACTGAAAAAATTCAAACCGGATGGAGTTTTGTAGATAATGTTTCTGGCGGAGGATATGATCCTAAATCACTTGTTGTTTATGCAGGAGAGCAAGGGTTAGGAAAAAGTATTTGGTTGGCAAACGATGCTGCTAATTTCATTAGGATGGGACATAATGTCTGTTTCATCACAGCTGAAATGTCTGCTGCAAAGGTGGTAAAAAGAATAGGTGCTAATTTGTTAACTGTATCGATGCAAGAATATGATCAAAAATCTGCTAACCGAGACTTTATTAAAAGAAGATTAGAAAGAATAACAAGAGGGCTTATGCCTCCTGGAAAATTATTTGTTAAAGAATATCCAACATCACAGGCAACAACTTTAGACATAGAGGCATACGTGAAAGAATTGGAAGAAGTAACAGAACACAAAGTAAATGTACTTATCGTAGATTATATAAATATCCTATGTAATTACAGAAACCCTAACACGGAGAATACTTATATGAAAGTCAAACAAATTTCAGAAGATCTTAGAGCTTTAGCTGTTAAGAGAAATATGTTGGTACTTTCGGCTACTCAGATTACTAGAGGGGGTTGGGATTCCACGGAAATTAAAATGGAAAACATTGCAGAATCTGCAGGATTGGCTCATACGGCAGATGTCGTATATGCATTAATTCAAGACGGTATGATGCATGCTAATAAAGAATATTGGCTTAAGGTTCTTAAGATAAGAGACGGCCAAGGAAAAAATAATAGGTGTAGGTTTAACATTGATTACGATTATATGAGGCTTACTGAAACGGATGATTTGACATTCTAAAATAATAGACACTAATGGCAGAAGATAAAATATTTAATAATACCTACGGACAACAGGAGGTGGACACTAAACCGATAAGTTTTAATGTTGCCCCAGCTTACAATACTACACGTGACACAGATGATCAGATTCACTATGATTTATTACTTAAGAAAATAGATGAATTGATTGTTGGAAGTGAGTTTGAAGAACTGAACAAAGTAACACCTGAAGGTATTGCAAAGAAATTAAATAAAGTTCAGATTAACAAAGTTTTCTTTTACATCATAGAAAACATAGGGGATGCATATTCAAGAGTAGATCTTTTTGCAGTCATCTCTGATTATTTTGATGTATTTCCTAACAAATTTTACAATTCTCTTTCAAATAAATTTAAAGATGAACTTATTGTAGAACTTGATAATAAGTATAACATTTTAGAGAAGAAGAAGATTAGAAAATTATTTTAAATGACAAAGAGAATATGGATGATAAGTGATACCCATCTTGGGTGTAGAGCGAACTCGGTACTTTGGTTAAATTTAATCGAAGATTACTTCTTTAACTTTTTCATCCCACTTGCTAAAAGGGAACATAAAAAAGGAGACATTTTATATCACTTAGGAGATGTCTTTGATAATAGGCAGAGTCTTAACTTAGCGGCTCAGGATTTAGGAATAAGAATATTTGAAGAACTTACCAAAATTTTTCCAGAAGTACACATCATAGTAGGTAATCATGATATCATGAGAAAGAATAGTAATGATATTTCTTCTGTAGATTGTCTTAAGTACATTCCTAAAGTTACTGTCTACAAAGAACCTAAAGTTTTAACATACGGAGATACTAGGTGTTTGTTAATGCCTTGGAGAACAGGATCTGAGCATGAAAGGGAAACACTCAACAAATACAAAGACATAGACTATCTTTTCTGTCACACCGAAGCACAAGGATCACAAACAAGCCCTAGCCGTAAACATTTACATGAGGGTGGTAATAATAGGAAGATTTTTAAGAGATTCAAAAAAGTTTACTCTGGACATATTCATTATAGACAAGAATTAGGAAACGTAACTCTTGTAGGAAATCCTTATCCTATGACAAGGTCAGATAGAGATAATCAAAAGGGAGTGTACATTTTAGATTTAGATAATGGAAATGATATATTCATTCCCAATACGCACTCCCCTAAATTCATTAGGTATTATATTAATGATGTATACGAAAGAAGGATGGGAGAACTTAAAGAAGAGTTTAAAGGTAATTTTGTAGACATCCTAATTCCTTCAAATGTACTAGGGAAGTATAATATCAATAAATTCTTAGATTACTTTGACGGAATAGCCCGAAGGTTGGAACCTCGTATTTATGATGAAGAATCTTTTAGTGAATTTGATGAAGGTACACTTTCGGATTTTAATGGAGAATTAAATCTTATGAAAATTTCTCAAGACTACATCAATAGTTTAGATTATGATGATGATCTTAAAGGACAATTAATTAATTCAGTACAAGAGTTGTACAGTGAAACATTAAGTAATGAAGATACGGATTAAAAAGGTTGCAGTATGCCCCCACTGTGGAAAAGAAGGAAAGAGTAATGCAATGTATAGATGGCACTTTAATAATTGTAAAGTAAAGTAAATGAAAATAAAACGCGTAGAGTTTAAGAATTTTGCAAGTTATGGAAATCGAGTCCAAGTAATTGAATTTGATGAACACGTTAGTGAGCTGTATCTTGTGTTAGGGCAGAACGGTTCAGGTAAGAGTACTTTAGCAAAAGTAATAACTTACTTATGTTACGGTAAGAGTGATAGCTCTAACCTAAGAGATATGGCTAATCGGGTGAATAATAATTTGTGGGGAAGGATAACTTTAGAAACAAGAGGTAATGTAGTAGAGATTGAAAGAGGTATATCTCCAGGTATTTTTGAAGTCAAATTAAACGGAGCTGACTATGATGTAGCTGGGAAGTCTAATATGCAAGATTTTTTAGAGACAGAAATTTTTGAAATTCCTTATCATGTTTTCAAAAATGTTATCATTCTTTCGGTAAATGATTTTAAGTCTTTTATTTCAATGTCACCTTGGGATAAGAAACAGATTATTGATAGGATATTTGGTTTTTCTGTCATCAATCAGATGAGGGAGATAGTTAAGAGTAGGAGAAGAGGATTAGGAGAAGACATTAAAACATTTGATGATGAGATAAGAACGTTAGAAGATTCCATAAAGTCAGTCTTAGAAAAGGTAACCGAATTTGAGGCAGATAGTAAAGAAAAGAGTGATGAAAAAATAGTTGAACTAAAAGAGAAGCTTTTAGATCTAAATTCCAAAAGGATAAAACTCAAAGAGGCTAATGAAACTGCTAAGCTTAAGATAATTGAGGCAGATAAATTATTAAAGACAAAGAATAAAAAGGGATCTGAAGTAGGTAGTGAAATTTCTACTCTTAAGAAGGGAATTAACTTATATGATAACAATCAGTGTCCTACGTGTACCGCTCCTCTTAATACTAAGTTTCACAAAGATTTGAAAAAACAAAAGACAGGGGAACTTGGTAGGTTAGAACAATTACACACTACATTAAGGAGGGAGAGCAAAGAAGTAGAAACTTCATTAGGTGGAATGAGGGAGATGGTCAAACAGATACTCATTAAAGGCGGACACTTAGAAAGTTCGATGTTAACTTATAAAGATGAGTTAATTAAATTGGTGGAATCAGATGGAGGTGAACGCGATCATTTAAAAGATCTTATTAAGGATTTTAAAACTAAAAAAGTAAAGAAGGATCAGGTGAGACTAGAAAGTGCTGGTCAAGATAATTACCTAAACGTACTTGAAAATATCATGGGAGAGGATGGTATCAAGAACTTAGCCCTTAGGTCTATCCTACCTTCTTTTAACAATCACATTATGATAATGGGCAAGGAAATGGGAATTCCTTTTGGCATTCGTTTTGATGATAAGTTTAACTGTACCCTCCATCACATAGGAGAGGAAGTAAGCCCTAAGACTCTAAGTACAGGAGAAAGGAAAAAGGTAGACTTTGTAATAATCATGGCCTTGATCAAAATGATTAAGATTAGATTCCCAAGTCTTAACATTTTATTCTTAGATGAAATATTTTCTTCTATAGATGCTGACGGAGTCTTCCACATAATAAATATACTACACACTACAATCCAAGACATAGGATTAAATACCTTCGTCATCAACCATACAGTTTTACCAAGTGAATACTTTGATAAGAAATTAGAAATAACTAAAGGTGGTGGCTTTAGTGAATTCATTATAGAGAAAATTAAGTAGCTTTCTAATCCGATAAATAAAAAAATAAAAATATTTAGTGTCAGCATATAATGAGGAGTTTAATAAGGACAATGTAGTCCTTCGTTACATAATCGTTGCTTTACTTGCCGAACTCAAGAGTAAGATCTATTATTACAATCAGGTAGATGAGGATACTAAGAGGAAGATTGAAATTCCATTCTACTATTCTGTCACTGGTAATGAGAGGTTTCTCTTGGATAATTTTCTTTATGATACAACAGCCGAAGGTAAAGCTGTAGGTGATTATGAAGTAGTTCCTAGAGGTATAGTTCAGTTGACAGGAATGTCTATCCAATCAAGTAATCTTACTAATAAATTTGTGAGGGCTCAGCTAGTTAAAGAATTAGAAGGGCAGTTGAAAACCTTTTCTTTGATGACTGCTTTCGTTCCTATTACACTTACGATGGATACTACTATTGTATGTTCTAACAATTTAGAAATGTTAAAAGCAACAGAAGCCATCATTAGCAGATTATACAAGGCTCAAGCATTTCAAGTAGATTTAGGAATGTTTAAAGTGCAGGCAGTTATGCAAGTTCCTGAAGATTATTCACAAGAACGATTATTTGAATATGCTCTTAATGATAAAAAAGAGTGGAATGTTACTTTTAGTATAGAAGTCCAATCTTTCCTTCCTGTGTTTGAGCATGGAATACCACTTAATGAAATAACTCTCTTGGTTAAAGATAGTGAAAAGAATCCAGACAGAGATGGAATTGGAGTATTCCGACAAGGAGCCATATATTTCGGTAATGTATTAGAAGAAATAGAACACAACATTGATGATATAAGGAAGTCTCCTTATGAAGGTGTTCGTTCTAATATGAATTATGTCAACCCAGATATCATTCACACAGGTCCTCCTTATGGTGAGGATAGTATTGATGCAGATAAACCTGAGGTTGAGGAGGGAGAAAGTAAACAATATAGGAATGCAGGAGGTAAAGAAGATCCTGGTGTCGAGGATGGCTTGGCAGATAAATAATCTAAGTGACATAGAATATATAAAACAAATGAGGCTTAAACTATGCAAAAATTAACTGAAAGTCAAACGCAGGTTTACATGGATGGGGCGGTAGTACCGCAATATCGTAATAATAACCTACATATGCTAACTTCTCAATTTTTTGAGAGTGGAAAATCAAGTGCTCAAGTCTTGGCTATTTTATGTGGAATGGGAGTTCCTCAGTCGTGGGCAGAAAAAGCTATAGAAGAATATAATGCTGGTTGCTGTGCATGTGAAAGTCAAGATGAACAAAAAAATGAAACTAAAATGCAATTTACACTGACTGAACTTTATGAAAGAGTTACAAAGACTCTAGAAAAATTACAAGAAATGAAAGCTGCGGATGCAGGGAGGGTTTCATATACGGCTCAAAATGCTATGACAGTATTAGAAAATACTCTTAAAAACTTTCCTCTCTCACTTAAAAATGCAGATTTACAAATGTGCGAGGAGATAGAAAAATCTACTGATCCTACTCTTAAATTTTCAATTGCTAAATCCTTATACAACCAATCTACTTTATACTCTTGGTTAAACCCGGTACAAGAAATGATAGGTTACTTAGATAATTTTTATGATCATTCAAAATTAGCATTTAGGGTTAATGAAGCTTATCAGGCTGCAAAGAAAAGAGAAGGTTCTCTTTACGAAAGATTAGGAGCTGATTTACATAATGTATTAAGTGAATCTGTTGATAATATGAAAAATAAATTTTTGGCAATTTCAATTAAACATCCCTGGTCGCCTGAATGTAAAAGTATCTTGGAATCTATCTCTAAAGAAGAAAGCGTGGTTCACGAACAAAAAGGAGGCAAGCTTGTCAAATTATTTTCACCTATCCTGACTGAAGGTAATACACACACATTCCACTTACATGGAAGGGATTACAGTTTTGACGGTAAACAAGTTAAAGAGGCTCACATAAACAACCCACAATATTTTAGTGTTTTAGAAGGTTTAAAATTATGTACATTTAATAACGGACTCTTTACTATTTCTGGTCAGAATGAAAATGATTTAAACATCCATCTAGAAGAAGGAACTATAAATATAGGAGATATTGATTTAACCCACGCTTCTGTTATTGAAATTAAAGAAGCTCTTTTAGGAACTAACTTCTTTGGATATAGAGACCAATGGAAAATTGATACAGTGTGTAAATTAATAGAATCTTTTGAAATGGTAGCTGAAATGGATCAATTCCTTTCTATAAATTCTTACATTTACCCAGCTCTCTATTTAACGATGATAGCAGTCGAAGAAGGTGTTTACATCCACCAGATTAATGGGGGAATGAATTTGAATGAAATGAAATACTTTTCTTCAGCAGAAAAAGCATGCCAGGCGGTAAAAGAATTTATTAATTATGATGTTTCTTCTTATTTAGTAGAACAATTAGAAAAAGAAGGAAACACCAAGATTCGTGGAGAAGAAAACAGAAAGAAGATTCAAGAAATGATTAATTTTCTTGAAGAAAAGAAATCTGAAATAAATACTACTATCACAAAGGTGGGAGAAACTCCTGAATTAAAAGAAGCATTAGATTTGATAGGAACAGAAATTATACAAAAAGAAAAAGAACTTCAAAAGACTTTCATTTCTGAAAAAAAAAGTAAGAGTCAATATCTAAATGACGGTTACATAGAAGCTATATTGAAGAATGCCGTCACAGGACTCAAGAAGGGAATGGAGATAATGGTAAATGCTGAAGAATATGCTGCACTTGGAGAAGATGAATTAGTAGATATTATAGATCCAAAGACTGGAAAATCACACTATGTTCCAAAGGGAGATGTTAACGTAGAACTTTAATTTTAAGCCTAAATTAATTTAAAAGATCGAATGATGAAACATTCGGTCTTTTTTGTGTATAAAAATAAATAGACAACACAATGGCAAGAAAACGTAAGTATCTTAACAATAGAGACCTATTAGAAGAAATAGTGAAGTCTCAGGGTTTAGACGAACTCACACCCAAAGCATTAAAGATGTTAATGATGTTAGCTGACAGATCTTCAAGTCGGTTAGTTTATAGAAATCCTGAAGATAAGAAAGATTGTGTAGCCTGTGCTTACATGGATCTCTATCGATATTGGAGAAATTTTAACCCAGAAAAAAGTACTAATGCATTCGCTTATTTTACAGAAATAGCTAAAAGAGGTTTTGCAAAAGGATGGAATAAATTACATCCTAAAAAGTACGGAGGTACAATTTCTATGAGCGGTGGAGAAGGCATCTATACGATCTGATGAATATTAAAAACATAAAACCTACAGCAAAGTCTGGATTCAAACAGGGTTATTACAAACTAAAAAACCTTGAAAAATATCAGGGACCTCAGCCCATCATATACAGAAGTAGTTGGGAAAGAAAGTTCTGTCATTGGTGTGATCATAACCCAGAAGTCTTATCTTGGATATCGGAACCATTTTCTATTAAGTATTACAACATTTTAGATAAAAAATTCCATAAGTATTTTCCGGACTTTTACATCAAATTGCGAAAAGATAAAAACGGTAAGAAGATAGTAGAACATTATGTAGTAGAAATTAAGCCTAAAGCACAGTTAAAAAAGCCAACACAACCAAGGAGAAAAACCAAGAAAGCATTAGAAAATTACAAGTGGGCATATGAGACTTATGTTAGGAACTTATGTAAAAATGATGCACTTCAAAAAGTAAGTAAAAGCAGAAAATTTAAAGTAATGCTTTTAACTGAAGATTCAAAATTATTCTAATGAAATTTGACCAAGCTCTTAAAGATCATGTTAAGGAAGTAGGCGGAAGGAAAAAGGCATCTGCACAGTCTTTTAAGACAATGAAAATGTTGTTAAAAGACGGAGAAACAGCTCCTTCTAATGGTAGGTTAGAAAAGGGGAAGATGTATGCATTTAGGTACTTTACTCCATCAGAATCAATGTGGGACAGTTATCCAGTAGTTATTGGTTTGGGAATGAGTGATGATGGTCATCAGTTAGGTATTAATCTTCATTACATTCCGTATCTCAGCAGAGTGGAATTTGTACAAAATTTTTTAAATTCTTATGGAGGAACAATAAGAGAAAATACTTTAGGTACTAAAGCTTTAAATGCTAAAAATCAGGCACCCATCAATATCTTAAGTTATCAAGGTATCAAAGGAGCCTTTGGAAAGAAGTACAATATTACTTATGCAATAAGACAGTACACTTTAAAGAGAATGAGAGACCCAATTCAGATATGTTATGAACGGTGGTTTTTAGGTGTTGTGAATGATGAGAACTTTTTTATAGGTACAAATATTAATGAAGCACAGTCTAATTATTTTAGCTAATATATATTTTAACAAAACAATAATATGGCAGGTTTTACTGAAAGACGGAGAGGACCGTTAACAAATACGAACCCAGTTAGAAAGTTACTTAAAGATTTATCCAATCTAGGCATGGCCTATGACGATATGATCTTACGTAATTCTAGGGCTGTAGGTTTTACAGAGAATCAAATGGGTTACACCGTGAACCCAATGGGTGGAGATAATGAAGATATTTATGCTGCATTTGCTGCCCTTTCTTTAACTGATACGAGTCTTAAAAAGAATATTTCTTTCTTTGATAAAGATTATGTAAGGAAAAGAGATCAAATGCGTATCTTTGCTGTTCAGGATGAGATAGAAGAAATCTTAGATGTTTTATCAGATGAAGCTGTAGTGTTTGATGATTCTAATTATATGGCTTATGCCGCCTTTCATGGTCAGATAGCAACTGGAATAGAAGAAGAGATAAATGATGTTTACAATAAGGTCTATCAATACTTTGGTTTTATGGATGCTATTGCGCCCTGGAACTATTTTAGAAAATTTCTGGTTGATGGATTTCTTTCATTTGAAATTGTCTATAATGACAAGCAAACAGAGATTATAGGATTTAAGGAATTAGATCCTATATCTTTGATGCCAGCAATCGATCCAGATACAGGTAAAAAGATGTGGATTCAATATCAAGGACAGGGAGTAAAAGAGAGGAATCTTTGGGATTCTCAAATAATTTATCTTTCTTATTCTCAAGTTAATTCACCACAAAGAATCAGTTATGTAGAGAGGTTAATAAGATCTTTTAACTTGCTTAGAATAATGGAAAATACTCGAATCATTTGGGCTGTTTCTAATGCTTCATTTAAAACTAAATTTGTAATCCCAGTAGGCGGTAAGTCTAAGACACGAGCTAAACAATCTCTTTCTTCCCTCATGAATAATTATCGGGAGTTGGTAGATTTCAATTATGATACTGGAGAAATTTCCACTAATGGAAAACCCATGATACCTTTCAATAAAGAATATTGGTTACCTAGCAAAGATGGCGAATCTCCAGAGATTGAAACTATCGGCGGAGACGGGCCAGATTTAGGAGATACAGAATCACTTAAGTACTTTGCAGACCGATTAAAGATAGCTTCAAAAATTCCATTTTCACGTTTTGATAGAGAAGGTGCGAGTACCTATGACATGGAAGCAAGCGGTGCTCTTAGAGATGAGATAAAATTCAGTAAATTTATTGACCGTCTTAGATCAATTTGGATGGAGATTCTTGTTAAACCTGTTTATCTTCAAATGATACTCAATCACCCCGAACTTAAAGATGATGTTTATTTCAAATCTCACTTAGGATTAGATTTTGTTAAAGATAATGTTTTTGAAGAAATGAAGAACATGGAATTGGCTACAAAGAGAGTAGACTTCATAGGAAATATGAAAACTCAACTTAGTACAATGGATGCAGAGATGCAAGAGATACCTTACTTTGATTTAGGCTTCTTGATTAAGCGGTACGGTGGTTTTACCAGGGAGGACCTGAGAGCTAATCAAAGAGCTAAAGAAAGAGAAGAATTAGAGAAACAAAAATACAAAGAAGAAGACATAGAAAAGATATTGATGGGAATGAATAAGAAGGATTTTGAACCTGAAAAAGAGGAAGAAGGCGGGGCTGAAGAAGATCCTTTAGCAGGTCTCGGCTAATAGAAAATAAGTTATGGTTCTTAAGTATAAAAACTAATGTCAACTATAATATATAAACAAATAACTTTAGAAATGCCAGAAAAGAATCTTTTAATCTTAGAAAGATCAACATCCGATCTTGTTTCAACAAAAGCTAGTGATGGGAGTGTTGTATTAGAAGGAGTATTTACCGAAATTGGTAAGAAGAATAAAAATAATCGCATATACGAAGAGGACGAGGTACTGCCTCATATAAATGAACTCAAAAAGAAAGTGGGTACAGGTAAACTGTTAGGTGAACTTGATCATCCCAAAGAATTTGATGTTAGTTTGTCAAATGTTTCTCACGTAGTTGAAGATTTAACTTATGACTCCGGGAAAAAGCAAGTAACCGGTCGTATTCGTTTATTGAATACATCAAAAGGCAAAGAAGCACAATCTCTTATAGAAGACGGTATCCCACTTCACATATCAAGTAGAGCTGCTGGAACTGTAGGTCAAGATGGTAAAGTAAAAATTAAGAAATTTTTTACTTATGACCTTGTTGCCGATCCCGGGTTTGAAAATGCCGAATTATCTAGAGTGAATGAATCTTATGGCTTTGATAACACTAATGATCTTCTTATTTATGAGATCAATAAAAATTATGATGAAAAACAAGAAACTGAAATGAGCGAATCAAATGACTTTGTTAAAGTTGAAGATTTTAATAAGTATACAGAATATTTAAAAAATGAAATTACTTCACTAAAAGAAGCTAGTACTTCAACCGATACTGGAACACTCGATAAATTAATTAAATATACTGAACATGTAGCGGAACGTGTTAATCAACTTAATGATTACACAGAGTACTTATCGGAAAATTTAGATAAGAGCATCTCACACTGCGATTATGTGGTAGAAAATGTTAATCAGATCAAGAATTATACTAAATATTTAGCAGAAGAACTTGATAATAGCATTCAATACAGTGAACACGTAGCAGAGAAAGCAGATCAAGGAATCAGTTATTCAAATTATCTAGGAGAAAATTTAGATAAAGGAATAGCTTACTGTGAATATGTAGCAGAAAATCTTAATCAGAATATCAAATATTCCGAATACATCAAAGAGAATGTAGAGAAGGTTGGTGACTATACTGAATACATTGCAGAGAATGTTAATGAACATGTTTTAGAAAAGACAGAAGTTCCAAAAGAAGAAAAACCAGTAAATGAAACTATATCTGTAGAACAAACTACCGATTACAAAACTTCTATTACTGAGAAATTAAATTCTTTAATTGTAAAGGCAGAAGAAAATCACGCAAAATTTGCTACTCCTGAAACTAAGTTCTTTGCTTTATTAGGAGAGAGTAAGAAGGCAGAATTTGAATCTCTTAAAGAAGAAAAGCAAGCTCAAGTTTTAGAAAAATTTAATAGCTCCCGCTGCCTATCTTCACTCGAAGCTCAGAATATCTGGGAATCATGTTTTAGAGAAGAAAGAAAATCACTTAACTTTATAGATAATATGCCGGATAAATATTTAGAAAAATGGGGCAATCTTTCAGAAGCTGATCAAAGTAGGATCGTTGCAGAATCTAAATTCTTCCCACTTAGTACTGAATATCAAATAACCAACTTCTGGCAAACAAGAGATTTAAGGACTTCAAAACTTACACTTGAACCTATAAATGAAAGTAAAACGGCTGCCGAATCTGCTGATGTTGAAAAACCTATAGTTAATCAAGACTATACAAAGGCACTAATTGAAAAAGTGAAATTTAACTTAAGTCGTTAAAAAGTATCCCCCCTCACTTGAATTAAACCAGGTTTTAGGCCTGGTTTAATTTTGCACAAAAACGAAGAGTTTTGACCTTTTTTCATGAAATAAATAATTTTGAATGGCGATAAGGTTTGCGCATACCTTACTTCCATTAAAAAAAAGAAAAATTATGGACAAAATTTTTGGAACAATCAAAAGCTTTTTCAGCGGAGTTTCTGAACTACTTATCACCCTTTTATCGGTTGGTATTTTAGTTCAAGTACTTTTCGGAGGTGCCGTATTTGGTATCGATGTTGTTGGAAATGTTACTGGTTTGATCGATTCACTAGGGAACTCCGGCTTTGTCGGCTTACTTGCAGTGATCATTTTAGTCAAGTTGATTGATCGGAAGTAATTAAGCGTACCGATTAACTAAAGACCCCGGCTTAGAGCTGGGGTTTTTTATGCACACTTGAAATATAATATAATTAGAAAAACTCAGTAAGGCATAGATATATAATAAGTAATCTAAAAACCAAGAAGCAAAGGGTTAAAGATTAGAAACTAAAAACTCATTTTAAAAAAATACAATAAAATGTACAATCAATTAATTAATGAGGCTGAGGTGCAAAAAACATGGGGTCCGGTAATTACAGAGGCTACTGGTGTTGAAGATAGAGAAAAACTATCTTGGATGTCAAAGTACTGTCATTATCATAATCTTAACGAGAGTATGTGGAACCAAGTTCACCTTAACCCAAACGTTAACGTACCAGGCATGGGAGCCGTTGCGCTTCCTGGAGATCCAACAACTCTGGATGCGTTTCACACTCAACAGACTGGTTCTGGTGATCGACCATTTTCGTTGCTTCCTTTAGCAATGCAGGTTGCTGCTCAAACCGTAGGTTTGGACTTAGTTCCTGTCGTGCCAATGCAAGGTCCTATGGGAGTTCTTACTTACCTAGACTTTATATATGCCGGCGGACGAATCCAAAACTTGGATCAAGCTGCTCCTTTGATGATCAAAGTTCCTTTGACTAACACTGGAGAAATTGATACCTTTGTTGAAGGAGACGTTATATTTGCAGGTGCGCCTGCAGGTGGAGCTGCTCATGCAGGTTTCGCTCTTACTTTCATAGGAAGAAGCAGAATCGACGGTTTAGCAATATTTAGAGTTGCTGCAAGTATTGATGCTGGTGCTAGTCACGAATATGCTCAAGGTAGCGAAACAAGTGGTGTTG
>Ga0256397_1000016_pt1 | contig 14841 bp, 16 predicted proteins | sample KryLIviralmetaG_2_FD_191189 | JGI IMG/M metagenome (GOLD analysis project Ga0256397, IMG submission 191189) | Seawater viral communities from deep brine pools at the bottom of the Mediterranean Sea - Kryos LI F3 | ecosystem: Environmental > Aquatic > Marine > Bathypelagic | place: Mediterranean...
CTTCCACTACCTAGCATATTTTAATGTCCCAAGTAATTGATTGACTGGGGCAAAGGTTCCAGTAAATTTGTAAGTCTTACCTCCGTATTGGAAAACTATTCCTTCAGAAGGAACGATAGCATCCAAACCACCAAGTGATTGTAAAATGCCAAGTTGGTGTTCTGCCTTAGCAATTGCAGAAGGATTGCCGCTTCTTTCTATTTCTCCAGCTACTTTCGTTATTTCATTCCTAATGTTCTGAACTTCTTTGTCTGGGTTGGCTGCCAAGAATCCTGAAAGGTTCCTCATTATCTGTGCACCTAATTTGAGGAACACTAGTTTGATGGGTGTTATGGCAGTTTCCCTAAGTGCCTTAGCACCTCCCTTATCCATCTTTAAGATAAGATCTAAAAACTTAGGATCATCAATAGTCTTCTTTACTTCTCGAATATTTAAAGCCTTATCTCCAAAGGCTAACCTATTAATCAACCTATCTCTTATCCCATCAGGTACCACATATCCGTACTCAGCTTCTTTATCATCTAACCACTTTTTCCACCAGGCTACTAAGTAATCTCTTATGGTACTACCATCATTGAGATTGTATTCGTGTTGGAGTTTTGCTAGAGGGGATATGAATTTTTGTATGGAAGCACTAAAGTCTAGTGACTTAGGTAACTTTAACATTATTGGTGCTTGGATCTGAAAGTTCTTCTGTACATCGGCATTTACTTTCTTAATGAGATCTCCTAAGATTTTTCCTGAACCTTTATCCTCTCCGATTGCTTGCCCCTTATCATTGTACTCTAGGGCTCCGTGAAATACCAGTTTAGGTACATCATAATTAATCACATTAGAATTAGGAGGATAGATTATTTCAAATCCCATGAATTTTTTTCCGTTAGCAAAGACCTTCTCTTTATCAGCATCAGATAATTTAGAAATAGCATTAGAAAGATCCTCTACAGCAAATTGAAATGCGTTGGTAAGTTCTCCTCTTCCTTCAAATTTATTAGCTATCTCTTGTGTGTTAAGGGCGGCTGCACCGGAATTTGCTAAGTGCCCTTTGTTCCTTGCATATATAGCTTGACCGTTTCTCCATGAAACACTAAGTGCCTGCCCGTCTAACTTCTCGCTTAGGCCGACTTCCTTGTCCAAACTCCCGGAAAGTGCACGATCAATTATTTCAAACATTTGGCGAAAGGAAAGATCCTTATCCTCATAGACGTGTGCCATGTGGCCGTAAGCTCCACCCTCAAACAAAAATGGCTGGCCTTTTTTAGCCAGCCACTGCTCATATAAAAGTATATGTTTCATTTTCTATTCTTCTTAACAGTTACAACATTTACAGTCGCAGCTTGTGCCGCATTTACATTCAGTACAATCACATTCCATAGTCTTCAATTATTTTTTAATAAAGGCAAATAGATCACCCGCACTGTTTCCTACTATCGCTGGCTTACCGTCATAAGTTCCTATTTCTACAGTATCATAAACTTCTGAATTATTGGTCTTTGCACCACCACCGATACCTGGCTTCCAATCACGATCTTCAAAGTTTTCATCAGGATAAGAAGCAATCATTTCTAGATCATCAACACCGGATGCTCCGAGTTGTTTAAGAAATGAAGCTAAATTTTTATCTTCTTTCCTAGCATTTCTCCCAGCAGCATCTATAGCATCTGCATAAGTAAATTCTTCATTTAAACTTTTATTTACGAATTGTTTGAATTTTAATATGTTCATCTTCTTTTATTTTTTTTTTTTTTAGTATTTTACGATTATTTCTTTTGGTGGATTCTGAGAATCCTTGAACACCTCTGCTAGAGATTCGTAAATCTCGAATCCTCTCTCATCATACGTTCTCTTATCTTCCGTAACCTCTCCCCAATTCGACAGCTTAACTTTAATGTTCTGTCCATTATGGGTCTTATATGAAGCCACATAATCTTTAGGACTTTCATGAGGTACCGCTTTACCTTGTTCAAAATTTTCAAATGTAGGTACTGTGTTGATAATTGTTTAAAGTTTATTTTTATCCCATGCTAGATTGAAGAGCTCCAACCATTGCACCGTAATCTCCTTTGTACTTGTCTTTTAGACCGTTGATAACATCGTCAGCTTTAGCTTCATCAAAATCATCTCCGTGTGCTTGTTTTAAAACTTCAGTAGCATATTCTTTAAATTCATCATCAGAAGTAATTTTCTTTTCATTCATCCTACCTAAGGCTTCTTCGATTTCTGCAGGTGTTTTACCTGCCTTTTTAAGAATGGCTCTTTTTAAACCTTCTGGAAGTTTTTCTTGTTTCTTAGTCAGATTTTCAGAGACCGTAGAATCAGGTACAGATGTGACAACCTTACCATATTTGTCTGGTTCGTCTGGAGAATCTTTAGGTTCTTCTTCTATAGGTTGTTCTTTAGTAACAAAACCAGCACCAAGAGATTCAGGTTCTTCTTTTGGTTTACCTTTTGCCATTAATCCTGCAGCTATACCAGCAGCAGATTCTGAACCGTCTCCCTTTTCTTTTGGAACGGTTATTCCTGCAGCTCCTGTTTCTTCAGCCTTATCTTCATCTTCGATAGTTTCAGCCTTAGCTTCCATCTCATCGGTTTCTTCAGTTACAGCTTCATCCTTTTCATCATCGTGATCATCACCACAGGCTTCATCCTTTTTATCTTCATCTTCGTAATCTTCTTCTCCTGGTTCAGTTTTAGATTTGTCTCCTTTATTACCTCCTAGGGTTACAACATCAAACTTCTCATCTTTCTTTTCATCATCCTCATAATCTTCTTCTCCTGGTTCAGTTTTAGATTTGTCTCCTTTATTACCTCCTAGGGTTACCTCATCATATGCTTCATCCTTTTCTTCTTCATCTTCAGGGTAATCAACTTTTCCTGGATCCGTTTTAGATTTGTCTCCAGCATCTCCGCCCCAAACAACTTTATCATATTTCTCTGTAACAAATTTAGAAAAGGAAAGAATTAAGTGGTCTTCTTCGACAGCTTCATCTTTTTCTTTTTCTTCATCGTAATCTTTATCTTTCTTTAAAGCCGCTATTTCTTTATCATCAGATTTGACCGCTCCTGCATAGTGTTTCTTTTTCTCTTCATCATCTTCAGAATCAACTTTCTTATCTCCTCTATCTTCATCTTCATCTCCTTTGCGTTCATCATCTTCGCCACGTTTCTCTCCATCATAACCTTCTTCGACATCTGCCATAGGATCAGCTGATGCAGCTACAGGAACTCCGTAATCTTCAGGTTCAGTAGCATCATCAGAGTAACGAACTTTTTTAATTACTGTAGATGTAGATGAATCTCCGTCCTCAGCTACAAAATCTTCAAATGTTTTTATACGCCTAGCAGCTTCGACTTCATCAGCATCAACTTCTTCAGGATCTGGTACATCATCACTTAAACCTGCAGGTGGTGGGTATCCTTCTGGGTTATCATTTTCTTCAGGATCATTAATTTGTGGTTCTTCTTCTTCCCCAATTTCGTGTTTGTAAATAGGAACTTCTCTACCAGCTTCTTCATCATCTCCTTCTTCAGGTACTTCATCTGTAATTTCTTCATCTGGGGAAACTTTAGTTTCTCCTTTAGATTCAGGTTCAGCAACAGGTTCTCCTTTTTTCAATACTTCAGCTTCGATTTCATCAGAAGTTTTCTCGCCATCTCCTACTTCTTTAGGGACTGCCTTACCAGCTGCTCCTACTTCTTCATCTTCTTCTTCATCATCGAACTCTATCTCAGCTTCTGCAACTTCAGCTTGGTCAGAACCATCAGCTTTAGTAACAACCTGTCCTGCCTTACCTTCAATAGATTTGGGTGTTCCTTTTTTAAGTACTTCAGCTTCTATGTCTTCCGCATCATCTTCACTAATGTCAGATTTTTTGGGTAAATCCTTTAACAGGGTTTCCAGCTTAGTAAGAAGTTTCTTTTCCTTAGCAATATCATCTATGCTATTGTAACCTAGCTTCTTGACTAAGTCCAATATACCGGTGCCGTATGTTTGTGTCAACGACTCTAGAATGCTATTATCATTTTCTAGAATAGCCGAGAATTTTTTGAGTGGTTTCATATTTGCTGTTTCTTTTTTTTTATATATTCAACGGTTGTGTCTAATATATTATAGTTCAAAATCTTATTGATTGGACTTCACACGGAAACTTTTCTTCCTTGTAAATTTTTCTTCTTTGCATGCCGTGCCTGTACACATAATTGAGCCAGTCTGCACCATCATTTTTATACCTCAAGTCATCCACAAAATCAAATATCTTCACGTGAGATTTTGTATGGTGCTTTCTTAAACCTCTTCCAATACTCTGTCTTATTATGACCTCGCTTTTGAAACTTTCAGTAAAGAAAATATTGTGGATGTTCTTAATAGAAATGCCAGTAGAAAAAGTTCCGTAGCTGGCGACGATGATTACATTTTCATTTCGTTCCATGCGGCGTTTAAACTCTTCACGGATATCTTTATTAATACTCCCATCAACATAATAAACCTTCTTATCAGTAGTTTCCCTGAGTTTATTATATATTTTCTCACCGTATGCAATCTTATGAAAAAGGACTAATGAATTAGTATTTGTCTTCCCTATCACATTGCATATAAAATTCAATCTCCTATCACTTTGATTAATAAAATTTTGTTCCAAATTAAAGAGGCGTTGTCTATCCTCATAATTTCTAGAAAGTTGATAGAAGGCTTCTTTTTGAGATTCTGTCGCATATTCCATTTGAAGTTGGATGACTTTACAATAAGAAATGAACCCCTCCTCTTGCAACTGAGATGCCTTAATTTGAGTGACCAAAGGACCAAGGGCTGACATCAAAGTTAAGCGATCAACAGTCCCTCTTTTTGGTATCGTCCCTGAAAGACCAAATCGGTAATCACAGTGCCAACACTTATCGGTAATTTTTTGAATAGAAGTTGCTTTAGCTTTATGCGTTTCGTCTACCATGACAGCATCAAACTGTTCAAAATATTCTGCATCTTTTTTAACTAAAGATTGATAGGTACCAATGACTATGTTTGAACTCTTCCTAAGTTTAACTCCAGCATAAATTTGTTGTATCTTTAGTGGAATTCTGCTTTGGTGGTTGTACTGTTCAAAGTCTCCGGTAGCCTGTAGGACCAAGCTTACATTAGGTACAATTATTAAAATTCTTTTCTTATCTAAATTTTCCATGAGGTAAGCCACTATCATGAAAGCTATTAGAGTTTTACCTGCAGAGGTGGCTAATTCTGCTAGGCATCTTCGATATTTTAAAATCTTAAATGCAGCATCTATTTGGTACTCACGAGGTTTGAATTCGGGGTGATCTTTGAAAAAATCTTCTACCCATTCTCGAAACTTTACCTCATCTATGTCTCTATCAAAAAGTTCGGTAACATTATTAATGCCTAGCTGAAGATCATATTCTTTACATATATCTACTACTTCTTTCCATAAACCTGAAGGTACCCTATTTCTTTTAATGAATGATATGTTACCATCCCACACTTTCTTTTTAACTAAAGGATGAAATCTCCAACCATCAATTCTCTTGGTAAGACTAGACTTCAATTGTTCATACTCTAATGTAGTACAAGAATCAACAATTAAGAATTTTTTATTATCTGATAGTGAAAGTTCCATTATAGCATATCATCTTCTAACCTAATTCTATTACGAATAGCAAAGGCCATATTATCTAAAGTACGAATACACTCGTGATAATATTCTACGTGAGATTCTAACAAATATATCTGAGTCTTAAGAGAAGCTAAATCAGCTTTAATAAACTGAGACTTCTCTCCGCCTGTTAATTTAAGATCATAATCTATGGAATAATTCCTCCATGATTCTTTAAAGTATTTTTCCCAGGTAGCCTTCCTTTTATATATTGTCGTCTTAAACTCACCTAGCTTATCTAAAATGATCTGTCGATAAGATAACATATATACTTGACATTCTGCAAGCTCAGACATATTCTTACTTTTATAGATGAGATCTTTAATCTTATCTCTCCATTCCAATCTATCTTGAGTAAGCCGTTCTTCTAAGCGATCATTGGCTTCTTTTATTTTTGTATCATCAAACATTAAAACATTCCTTTATCATTAGGTTTCTTGAGTGTAGAAACTTTAGGTTTAAACTTCTTTTTAGGTTCTCCCAGTGTGAATGAAGATTCAATATTAACATCCTTGACTTCACTCTTAAACTTAGGAATAAGCTTAATCCTCTTTTGGCTATCTTCTAAGTCATTATAAAAATCTTCAGTCTCTAATTCTTCATTCACAAATTCAATAAATGTTTTTATCATAAGAAAACTATATCGTATGGATCATTACTGAAATAATCATCAATTTTATCTAAACAGCCTGTCCGTTCTTTGTATTCAAACTTAATGAGGTCATTTAGATCTTTAATCTTTTTATCTCTTATTTCGTAGCTTTCTAAAAACTTGCTCCATAAGAATACTTTTTGCCCGTTCTTAATTTTTTGTATCATCTTAGTCTTTCCTTCCCTATCATTATCCAACATATAACGAGCGGTTGGAATCTCATCAAAATCTACGATCTTCTTTTTAACTCCAGTTAGACCTATAGAATTATTCATAAACATAGCATCAATAGGTCCCTCAAAAATTGTAAAGTCTCTACTAAGATCTACACTTAATATTCCAAAGAGCATAGAAATTTTATTAATAGCATTAACCTCTTCATCTGGGAGATTTATATAAAGCTTAAGTCTCTCATAAATTCGTTGAAGATTCCAGGTCTTATATTTAGGCCCATTACCTTCTAAGCCTCTAATTTGAAACCCTACAATATTTCCCTTAGTGTCTAAATTAAAAACATAAAGTTCTTTACTTCTAGGATCATATCCGAAATGTTCTAACTTATGATGCAACAACCTACTCTTAAGATAAGGATAAGCCCTATATGTAAGTTCATTAATTGGATAGACATTGAAGCCTTTAGAGATTTCATCAAAAGAAAGAGCCAAAGACTGTATTGTTTCAAACAAATAAAAATCTAGGTTCTCGCCTAAGCTAAAGTGTTTGCGATTATCTTTTATGAAATTAACTACTGTTACCCTTTCTTCACCCTCAAAGTTTTCATCAAAATCTTTAAGAAAAACATCTAAAGATTTGTGCTCACTACAATTGTAACAATGAAAGTACAGATCGTTCCAATAAAGGTTACCTCTCTTCTTACGATTCACAGTTGTAGAATCACCACAGTAAGGGCATGCAAAATTAAGTCTACCACGACTTTCTAAATGTTGCCTTTTTTCTGTGTGGCTGTGATTACGATAAAGGACCCGAGCTATCTTATCGATAATTCGGGCCCTAAGATCTGAGGATATTAAAATCTCTTCTGCCATTATCTTATAGGTCTAAGCCCGAGATAAAATCATCAAGATTATCATTAGATTCTGTAGCAGCTACAGGTTCTGCTTCCTTCTTCTCTTCTTTTGGTGTTGAAGGTGGGGGAGCTACTGATTGAGCTGCTGATTCAGTAGGTGTTGTTACAACATTAATAGAAGCTCCTGGCGAAACTAACCGAGAAAGTACATTCATTACTTTACTTCTTTGTTCATCTGTCCAAGCGTGATAATCAAAGTTCTTTAAATCAGGAGCATTTTTTAAGTATTCAATAATTGCTTTTCTGCTTTCATCCGTGTTACTTACAGCCTCACCTTCGATGATCATTGCTGATTTAGTACCTTGGAACTTAGAAGAATCGTAATTTGGAAAGCCACCCTTCTTTGAAATTACCAGTTCAAAGTTCTTTCCTTCAAAAGGATCAAACACCTGAGTTGGCTCATCGAATTGTGGATTGAGCTCTTCATCAATTTTTGTCTTAATTTTCCAACCGAACTTGTAAACTTTGATCTGTCCTTCTAAATCTCTGTTCTGAGGATCTTTTACGATTTGTACTAAAGCGTAAAAACTTTCTCTTCGTTTTAGAGATTCTGACATCTTCTTATCTACTGCTGATTCGGAATTTCTCAGCTTAAAGAACATATCCTGTACCGGACATTTATCGCCAACTGTTGAGGGTGAGTCAACATAAAAGCCATTTCCGTCCTGGTCTTCCAACCAATAAACGAATTTTCTTACGAAAGGTTTTCTGGGATTTGTTGAGTTCGGTAAGAACCTGATTAAAGAACGATAAACACCGTCCTGTCCTTGATCTGGTTTAGGAGTGTATAAGTCGCTTCCTTTCGTGGGAGCTTCTCCAGTGTCAAGATCATTTACACTTACATTAAAAATGTCGAATTCATTAGCCATAATATTGCTTTTTTATGTTATTAATTTTGGATTAACACACAACGAAGCCTTAATTGTATTGCCCTTTAAAGTGCCAATTACTTGCCTATGTTAATGCCGTTTAGCAAAGTTCCTAATTAATTAGTTCCTTTGTTTATTATATATTCACAAAGAATGTTTGTTTCACTCTATCACAATATTTTTTTCTACTATTGCTACTATGTCATTTTCACGAATATTATAGTATTTTGTGCCCTCATATTCAACCTCAGTACCTGCTAAATCGTGAAATAATACACGGACACCTTCTACATAATCTTCATCCTCTACCGCATCTCCAACTGATATTATTGTCCCAGTGTAAGGAGGAATATTGTGGCCTTCTTTACTCAGAAGAATGATACCTGCTGCTGTTTCCGTAATGGTATCTTTGATCAAAAGTATTCTATCTCTTATTGCTTTAATTTTTTTTAATTTTTTTTTCACTTTAGCTGAAACAAATTCCCAACTCTTCAATATAAAATTTATCTGATCCTCGAAAGAGAAGAATAGTTTTTCTAGTAGCATTAAAGATTGTTACATTAAAGCATTAAAGCTAAGCAAGTATCATTAATTATTTTTATTTTTAATTCTAAGCAAGTCTTTTCTTTAAATTCTGATAATTTCTTATCTATTTTTCTTTACATCTTAAGTAAGAATCCACTAAATCATTTGTATAAGAGTCCTGTCTGTAATATAAAATACGCGTCGACGACGTCATCTATGGGCTTAGGTATTCTTTCTGAATAGTCCTTTCCTTTCATCCAATTCCATAATTTTGTTTTAATTAATAAGTCATCATCTAAGACATTTTCTTGAAAGGCTTTAATCATAAAATGCTTATTTCCATTGCCCTTTCCTGCAGTTTTCTTAACATGAGACGGTTGAAAAACTGAAATGTTATCCTTACTATAAAGAGTTACAATATCCTTTCTTAAGAATGAATTATACTGAATGATGTCAATAAAAGAATTACCTTTAGATCCATACGAAAATCCTTCAAGATAAATAGCAGCATCTTGCATATCCCACTCGGTTATTTTTTCACATATAAGCTTTGAGAGATTCTGTGCATCTTCCATCTTTTCACGTTCACGATATAAAAATTCCTTACTTCTTACACCTCTATTGTAAAGATAGCTACTAATGATATTACTTTGATCTAATTCAAAATGAAGTTGAAATGCCTTAAGTATCTTCTTATCTAGGGAACGACCTCCGTAATTAAAGAAAGAAAGAAAATGATAGCCTTCGGAATCTTGAACACAGACTCCAGGACTATTAATAGAAAAATCAATACCGATATGTGTCATAAAAATTAAAACTTCTTACCGACAGCTGCTCCTAATGCAGCTCCCACCAAGCGACTTGTTAAAAGATCATAAAATACACCCTTCTTAATACCTAAAACTTTAGCTATCATTTTACCGACCGACTTGCCTAAAGCGAAACCAGTAAGCCCTCCTAAGATGGAACTAAGTAAGCCCTCTTCTATGATCTCATTCATAGAAACTTCTAAGTCCTTTACACCTTTGTGGTCTGCCATTAGTTTTTCGACTACATCATCTACTATCTTTTCTTGTTCTTCTGTCCATTCTTCAGATTCTAATAAGTACTGTTCAAAGAGTTTGGAATCGGTGTGCTTATTTATATGTTCTAAAAATGTTTCCATTGTAGGTTTGTTTTTATTATTTATCAGTCTAGGTTAATGACGATTTCAAGATCATTGTATGTAAAGGTCATATTAAAGGTTTGGAATTCTACTGTATTGCTAGAAAAATTGAGGTCTAAAGCCGATAGGCTACTTAATATCATTCTATTAATTCTCGCAGTCACATAAACATTACCCTCAAAATCCATAACTTGGAGTCCTACACCCTCAGGTACAAATGGCGTCTTACCATCTCGTGTGTAATACCAATCAAAGATCTCAGTGGCCATCCAATAATTAACATATCCATCAAAAGCCTGCATTGTTATGGTCATCTCTTTAGGATCCCGTGTTGTGGAAATAGGCATGCTACTTCTCCATTTTTGTACATTACCAGGATAGTCTACTTGTTGCACAGGATCAAATGAAGGACCTGGTAAATTAAGTGATTGAATTCCGTAATTCAAAAAGTCTATGGGTTCTGTAATCATATTACCTGGCATCTTATTTAGGTAAGGTCTATACTTATCAGCGATATGTGTAGGTATAAACTTCCGTGGAAGATTAAATAAGAATTGGTTATTTCTTGCACTTATTAACATTTAAAAGAGATTCATTTTTAATGCTTCTATTTTACAATCATTTGATAAATTACCAAATGCCAATGTATTAGAAGTTTGTGTGGCTTGAGCTGATGCCTGTGCAGCCGCCGCAGCTTTCTGTGCAGCCGCAATTGTAGCTGATGTACTTTCTTTAGTTAATTCTGTCAATTCATTTACTAATTCAATGTTACTATTATTAAGAGCCTCGATTGTAGAATTTCTATCTCCTATGACTTCATTTGCTGAAGATAACTCACTAGATAGTCTTTTTATTTCTGCTTGAGCACTATCTTCCTTTTTAATACTTAAAGCCAATAAGGTATCATATTTCTGTGTCATACTCTCGTGTGCTGCATCAGTAAGAGTTAAAAATTTTCCAGTGTAAAGTACAGATTCATCTGATACAGCATTGCCTTCCTTATCCACCATCAATGAAGAAATATAAAAATTATCATTATCTAAGGTTAGAATTTTCTTTGACTCTTCTTTACTAATCCTAAATAAAACCTGACCTGAAGACATATCTACTTCCGCTACTTGTTGATGATATGGAATTCTTATTTCATCATTCTCTCCAATAAAAGAAAGGTATAATGAACCTACGCTAGTAAGATCAATTGGTATAGGTATTGTTAAATTTCCACTTGAAGGATCCTGAAAAAGAGTGAATAAAAAGTAATCATCAAACGGTGAAATGCGTATTATTGCATCACCTTGGGGCAGTGGTTCAGTACTCACACCAAGACTCGTGAATTCTTGATAAACCTCGGTTGGGGTTAATGCTTTAGGCAAGTCGGTTATTATTCCACCTCCAATATTATCAATTACTGTCTGTGCTGTACTTGTAGTACTTTGCGTTATGTCAGATTCAGGCATTCTTTTAATTTTTTTAATTTTTTTTTCACTTTAGCTGAAACAAATTCCCAACTCTTCAATATAAAATTTATCTGATCCTCGAAAGAGAAGAATAGTTTTTCTAGTAGCATTAAAGATTGTTACATTGAAGCATTAAAGCTAAGAAAGTATCATTAAAGCTAAGCAAGTATCATTAATTATTTTTATTTTTAATTCTAAGCCAGTCTTTTCTTTATATTCATCTGACATCTGTATCATATCTCTTTAATTATATTCCTGCTCCCAATTCCTCCTGTGTTATATCTTGTACTTTAACATTAGATACGGCACACTTAACTTTAACTCTATCTTGAAAGGATGTTACTGCAACAGGAATAGGTGCAAGACCTTCTACTATTTGTTCACCCGTTTGACCAGGTGCACCCCCACCAGATGCAGAGCTTGTTACAATTATCTGATTGCCTGTATCATTTGGTAATTCATTGTAAACTTTTGCAACAGTAGGTACAGTACCTAAATTTATTTTCATCAATCTTCTACCGTACTTTTTTGTCTCAAATGATACTAACCTAGCTTGCTTAATGATCTGAGTGTTATCATCCTTATTAAAAAGACGAAGGGTAAAATTTATTGCAAAAGATACGGCGGTAGCACTATTAAGAATTATGGGTCTATATAAAATAGGTAAATCAAAATCCTGTGTCTGTGTAAACATCTGTTCACTGACTTTTGTAAAAGTCAAACCAATCTGCTCACTTAATATAATTTGATAAAAAACAACATAATCTCCCCCTTGGCTATTTAATTCAGCAATGAAGTTAGAAAATGTAGAACCCAAAACTTGACCGCTAAGTTCAAAGTAATCTCCTCCCTCTGACTCTATAACTTCTGCATATAGGTTATCATAAATATCACGTGCATTAATCTGAGCAGTATTTATGTCTTGTACATTGTAAATAGGATATCCATTTTCAATTGTGGTTTGATATATTCCTCTTGCTTTAACTGTGATAGGTGAAGTACCTATGAACCCTTGCCCTTCAGTAAACCTAAAAGCTAAACCGTTAGGATCAGCCGGATCAAAAGTGTTTAACATGTAAAAAAGAGAAGGCACTCTAAATTCAATATAAGATGCATATAACCTATCTGCTATCAAAAGTGGATCTGGGTTAAACACTGGAGTATCACTTCTAAGAAAATTTATAGAAGCCATATTAATTGGAACATTATCCCTTCTCATTGCTTGAATCTCAAAGATGATTCCGTCATACTGACCTTCAAAATTAAAACCTGCAATAAAGTGAATCCTAACTCTATCATACTGTACATCTATGTTAGGTGCAAAAGTCTGCAAGAGATTAACAGAATCTGTCAATTCAGAATCGTAATCATTATAAGGTACACCTACATCTGTATTAAGGAAAGCATAAGTTGTATCATTTTTACTTATGGAAGCAGCTGAAATGTCACGATAGTTTCCCATCGTAGAAGAAACTGCTTCAGTATTAAACAAGTACATTCCGTTAGTATGGCCATCTTCCATGAGTTCAATAGGAAATGCACCCGTATTAAATTCAGCAGGGGCAGCCTGGTCCGTATAAACGTACTCTATTAAAATTTGATCTGATATCTGTATGTACCTAGATGATTCCATATATCTTATTTATTTCCCCCACTGCAACCACTTTGGTGAGTAAGCTATGCCTACACCGTAATACGGTCCTAAAGACACATTTGAATTTTTTATATCTAGGAGAACTCCGTAGCCTACATTGGCTCCTACACTCCATGTTTTTCGAGCTTGTCTCCACATTTTCTTATTTTTATCATCATCCAAAATACTTGCACCTTGAATGTCAGAAAAGGTTACACCTGGATAAGGAGTCTCTACTTTTATCATAATCTTTCCAGTCTCCTTGTCTTTAGTAAGAGTAGTTGAAAGAGAAATTGATTGTCCTATCTCAAACGAACCATCTCCAGGTACTAAAGGATTAGACAAATTATTATTCAAAGAGTAAGGAATTTTGCCTGAAAGATTCCTCCAATTACCTTCAGAGAAAAATGTAGAATCTGAAAATTCAAGCTCTCCTCCTGTACTATCTCCTGTTGAATTAATAGCTACTTCTATAAGGCTATCCCTAATCACTGTTACTACTTTAGTTATTGTGATAGGCGGTTTCTTCTTTAAATCTTCATGTTTTCCAAAAAGATTTTCATACTCCTTCTTTAGCTCACTTACTGTTATTTCATATCCTTGTATCTTACCAACCAAATTGCCGTTGTCCTCTTGGTACATTTTAATTGTATCCTGAGAAGCTTGGTAATTATTAACTATCCTCTGGGATTCTTCTTTATTCTTGGCTATCTCTCTTTTTAACCCAGCTGCTCGGTTACAAGTAGAAAGTAAAAAGAATAATAATACTAAAAAAGCAACCGATACTATGAGGGAACGGTTCTTAGGATCTAAGATCCAAGAGATTATATTTTTTATGATGAACATCTAGCAATCTCCATTAATTTGTTTGGGGTGACGGCGGCTGGGCCGTATTTTTCAACAAGACCCGTGAGGAACTCTTCTTCTTTTTCTTTTAAGTCATCTACTCTTTCTACGAGACCGTTGCGTTTTTCTACTAACTCATTGATGGTCTGTTGCATTAAGTCCATCTGATCGTGAATCTCATCGTAGTCCTGAACAAATTTAACTATTCTATCTTTTTCTTCTGTTGTCATACTAAGCTTTTTGTTGTAATTCTTTAACCTGTTCTTGGAGCTCTTTTATCATTTCTTGCTGTTCTTGCATACCTTTAGTTAAATAAGCAATGAGAGACTCATAGTGAATGCTGAATTTTCCATCCTCAAACCTCTCATCTTTAATAACTCTTACAACTTCAGGTAAAACCTTTCCAGTTTCTTGCGCACTAAAACCTGCAAAAGGAATTTTAGACTTATCTTTCCATGTATACGTAATAGGTTTAAGCTCACTTATCATTTCAATAGAAGATGGGATTGGTGTAATTTCTTCTTTTAACCTCTCATCAGAAACAGTGGTTATAGAAGTACAAACAAAGTCACCATCTACTGCCAACTGTGCAGTAATTGCTCCGGGCACAAAATCCCAATCTTCACCTGCATTTTTGTGATAACGTTTTTGGCCTACATATGTAGTATAAGAGAAAGTAGAAGTACCAATTCCAACATTTCCATCAGCATTAATCCTAAGCCCAGAGGGACCACCCTTATGAGGAGCAATAATTAATCCCGCATCTTTATTACTTGCTCCAGCTCGAGCAGTCGGATCAGTATCATCATTCCAAAATATACCAAAATCTCCATCTTGAGTAAGGCCGTTCCACCAAGCAGGACCCGTGTGAGGAACAATCCACATATTTCTTCCAGGAGATAGGGGCACCTCAGTAGATGGTTCAGTATCTGAAATATTTATCCCCC
>Ga0256397_1000017_pt1 | contig 14457 bp, 15 predicted proteins | sample KryLIviralmetaG_2_FD_191189 | JGI IMG/M metagenome (GOLD analysis project Ga0256397, IMG submission 191189) | Seawater viral communities from deep brine pools at the bottom of the Mediterranean Sea - Kryos LI F3 | ecosystem: Environmental > Aquatic > Marine > Bathypelagic | place: Mediterranean...
GATCAAAATAATATCATTTGAAGCATTTTTTGGCAATACTGGATTTTGTTTACTTTCTCTTAATTTTGCACTTGCTTCTTGATATGCTCTACCACCAATTCTTGCTTTTGGGGCACCTGCTTTCATACCTGCATGACTAGTACCACCTTCTCTTGTTACTTTCTCTTGTTTAGTGTTAGGTACATCATCTAAAACACTTGTAGACTCTTTAGGTGCTGGACTTGGTGGTGAACTTGTTGCTGATTGTAATGTGTCTTTTGGTACTTGTTTACCATATTTAGATTTTTTAGGTTTATCAACCTGTTTACCGTCTACCATATGGGTAAGAGGTTGTGTTTCTGTTGGAGAATTACCAGTGATATTTAATGCATTTGGTTTTTTAGAACTTTGTAATTTTGATGTATGTGCATCCTCACTTGATTGATCTACATCAGATTGAATTTTACTGTTCATACCAATCCTCTTGGTTGTATAAGTTACATGTTTTTCTTTATATTGAATACCAAAACTATTAATATTGAAATCAGGTTTACCTACGGTCATCCTTTTCTCTCTTCCTTATCTTCTTCTTCCTTATCTTCTTCTTCCTTATCTTCTTCTTGACCTTTGATTCTACCATCTTTACCATAGATAGGATTATAGACACCTTTATCACTTGTTGATGCTGCATTGTTTGCTGGACTACCACCATCACCTGCTGCCCCCATACTTTCTTTAGTTAACCAATCTTCCCATAATTCTTCTTGCATGGTTTTTGTAATAGGTTTTTTATTTTCATGTTTAAATTGTTCTTTCTTTTCATCCTCTGTTTGTCCTTCATAATCATCGGTAGCATCATTTTTTTGGTTGGTATTTACTCCTGCTCTTGGTTGTTGACCTACAGTGCCATAAGCACCTTCTTCTACATTACTCTTTTCAAGTACTGCTTTTAACTCAGGTGGTAGTTCTTGCCATGATTTACCTATGAATCTTGGGGAATATGCCTTGATTTCATGAAGTTTTACACTTCTTTCTTCCAAATTCATGTCATTCCAAGTCTTGTTTACTAATATATCTTTGATAAAGAATGTATCATTAATGTGAATATCTTGTAAGTTACCATCATCTTTGAGTACAGTTACATATCCTGTATCCATTTTAACCACTGTACCACTACTTTCATTACCATTTACATAGAAATGAATGTTATCTCCGACCTTGGTTGATGATATTTTGTTAAGATCTTCCATGTTATTAGTCCTGACTTTATGCTTTATAAGGTTTATTACTATCCTTTTCTTTTTGCTCAGTTTTATCTTGTTTTTCTTCTTTTTTATTATTTTTTGACTCTTTTTCAGGTAAAATATTGGCTTCATCCTCTTTATTGTCTACTGGTTCTTGGTCTAATCCAGTCAAATGTGGGTTACCAAACCTTGCATCACCTGCTCCCTGCATCTTTATTAGCCAATTTTCCCAAGATTTTAACTTATGTGCTTCTAATACATTTAATCTATTATCCACGTCTTTTACTGGTACTTTCTTTTTAGGTATTTTAACTGGTTCATTGGTTATGTTTGGTGCTTTATATGTAGTTTTACCACCTAATTTTTTATCAGAATTTACTTGTCCTTCCATTTCTTCACCTGTCATTTCTACAGGTCTATCAAATTCTTCATTACCCATAGCACCAATCGCTTGCAGTGAATCTACAAATTTATTCTCTTTTTTATCATTATCCCATCTACCTTTTTCCAACCAAACTTCCCATGATTTTCTTTTTCTACGAGCAAGAACTCTGTTTGGGTTTGAACCTTTAGGTTCTGGTTGATTTCTTTCATAGAATTCTTTATCTAACTGTTCTTGTGTTTTAACTTCCTTATCAGTACCTGAACCTAACTGTTCTTTAGGAGCAACATCTGTCATAAATTGTGCCATATCTGGATCTTTTGCAACCCTCGTGGCAGAAGCAATATGATCATCATGACTCATATGTTTAGTTCCCTTTGTATCCTGATATGCTCCTTTTCGACTAGTTGGTGTTTTTTTAGTACCTTGTATTGCTTGTTCTCGTGGAATTGTTGTTTTAACACCATCTATGGTTACTTGTTGAGGTGTACCTTTACCATGACCTTTTTTATGTTTGATTGGATTTTGATACCTACCTGTTAAACTATGCATATCTTTTTTACCAGCAATTTCACCTTCTGGATGAGGAAGATCTTCTTCAATACCACCAACTCCTTTAAGAAATATTTGCCAAGCCTTTAATTTCTCAACTTCTTCCAATTTACCGTCAGTTAATTCATCTAATGGTTCTTCCTCACTGGTAGACTTTTCATCTTTTACTTCATTCTTGATATTAGAACTACTGAACTTACCGTCCCATTCCTCATCATGTGTATTACTATGATCTTTATCACTATTATTGTTCTTTTCTAACCATATTTCCCAAGATTTATTATAAAATCCACTATCATCAAATGCACCACCTTTATCATCATCCATTCTTAATGGAACTATTTTCTTTGGTTTATCAGTATCTAATAACAATGAATCATCAATATTAGAACGTTTAAAATCAGTACCATCACTACTTGTATTGACTTTTTCTAACCATGATTCCCATTCCATATATAAACCACTACCTATTATTATATAAATTTAACCAAATAGTGACTCTTTTAGAGCCTTACCCATACTCATAACATACCATCCCTCACCTGTATTCACTGCCCTACAGGCAAGTACAAGACTGTCGGGATAGTCGTCATGTTCAAATGATTTGATCTTCATAATTCCACTTTCAGTGTATTCCCTTCTAAGATATGATAGTTGATAGACCATTTTATTAATATTTTTTAGTTTAATCTTATGATTTTCAAACAGTAACCTGAGATTCTTGTACATATCTGCCTTTTCTTGTAGTGAGAACATTACACCTCTCGTAGGAATATCTCTTTCCCTACACAAATCTACCAGTCCACCACCGAGCCCTGTCTCGTCTATGAATACGGTTTCCAAATGGAATTGTTGTACAAAGTCTCCTATTCTACCTGCTACATCTACTACATTTGATTGGGATTCTGCATAAACATCCTCAAGATATACTATATCATCCTCGTCTACTCCTATTATAGTAAACACTGTCTCGTCACGACCAGTCCTAGCAACATCAACACCCATATAGTATTTGACCCTACCCTTTGGATGTCCATCGGTAAGTGCTTCCATTATTAGTGAGTTTGGTATGAGTGCATCTCCTATGTCTAAGAACTCTCCCTCCACCTCTTGGACATATTCCTCCTTAGTAAGTCGTTTAATTTCCTCTATGAATACAGGATCTTCTGCAATCAGTGGATTCATCATGGATTTCACATGAAACTCTGTCCACATACCAGTTGGGTTGTTAGGTTTTGAATTCATACATGCTTCATAAAAGTAACCTGCCTTTGAAAAGGGGGTGGATGTAAGCCACACTTTTGCCTGTGTAGCCATACCACTGGGAAGGAATGCTCTAAGTATATCGGTTTTAATGAAGGAACATTCGTCTGCTATGATTACATGTGGTGAATAACCTCTCAAACCGACACCTGTTTCTCCAGTTGCCCTTGTAATAATTTTACTCATACCTGTATTATCTAAAAAGTTTAACCAAAGTTCACTTTGTGTGTTTCTTACAATATACCCTTTTAGAAACTCATTATTAATAACCAGTGATCTAATCCTATCGAACATGATTGTTGCCTGATTTTGGGTAGGTGCAGCAATAACTATGGTACATTCATGTTTGACTGTCTTTAACATGAGTGGTGCGAAGAATGCAAAGTGTACTGCCTTGGCTGCTGTACTCATGGTTTTACCCACCTGTCTTCCACTTCTATATACTATGAAACGGTCTTGACAGTTAACATATTTTTGATTATAGTCAAATAACTTATGTCCCAAAAACACTTCACTGAATAGACTGGGGTTCTTTGCACAATCTGCAATGGTCTGCATAAACTCCTGTCGTTCTTCTACTTCTTCATTTGTGGGACGAGCCATTATTCCTATGTCTTATCAATGCCTCTAGCTTTTATTTGTCTAAATATGGTGTTAATGTCTCCCTCTTTGGAAAATTCCTTTTTCTCTGTAATTGTTATTTTGTTGTTAAGGTCATTGATTCCCTTGACCAGATTCATCAACACATTAATCTCACTTCTGCCATTCTTGTCAGGTGTACCACCGTCAAACTTTGACTGGGTTGCTGTCATCATCACGTTTTCAAATGTTATCTTTGCAACTATATCCATCATCTCTTTTAGGTCTTCTGGATTTCTTGTATCTAGTTGATTGATGAATGATATGTAATCCTTTCTTATTGTACAAACTGCATCCTCTTCATACTTTGGACATTTACCATTACCCCCTGCATCTACACTGCGATATTTACATTGGTCGCATAATGCTGGTATGTCTGCTTCTCTAAAATGTTTTAAACTGTTATGTGGGGATATTGTTTTTCTCTTATCTTCACTCACTACAAACTTGTTTCCTACACTCTTAATCTTGAATATGTCGTTATTTTCACCCAATATATAACTGTTTTTATTAGGTATTATTTAAGTTTTTTCAAATACGATTTGTTAATCGTTAGTTGAATGTTGTTCTCTCATCTGTAAAACAAATACTTGCATAATCACAAAATCCGTCACAAAGAAAGTTTTTGGTTCTCTCAGGGAGTATTTTATTAGTTAATGAATCTTTTATTATATTTGATTTGTTTATCATATCTTCCAAGGTTTCTTCAACAGGTCTTAACTTGAATGAAAGTATTGCTGGTTTGTCTCTCTTATCTTTTTCAATTCTGTTACTAATGTATATAACACATCCAAACTCTGCATCAATATCATAACATTTCTTTAATAGAACTCTGTAACGATTAATTTGATCCTTATGTGAATCACTAGCCTTTGCTGTTGCCTTGTTAAAATAATCAATACTTCCTGTAGTTTTTTTATCACAAATAACCCACTTGTCACCGATTTTTATTACATCATCTGCACTGCCATAAATAATGTCAAGATGTCTCTCGTCTTCGAGTGGTATCTCCAAGGCTTCCTCTCTTGTTAATGACACATCCCTGACATAATCATATGCAAAAAACATTTCATGATACTTTTCATCCTTTGCAACCTGTGAATTGCTGTGAACTACCTGTCCAAAGTAGAGTGACTTTGTGCTTTCAGTATTCATACCAGTGTTTGGCATTGTCTTTTTATAAATTACATTTCTCATACATGGTTTAATAATATCACTAACGTGAATGACTCCCAACCTTTCTGTCTCCATAGCCTCCATTTGTGCTCTTCTAAACTGAAAATATATTTCCTCGTTTATATCATCAATCTTTAACATGATGAATTATAAGTAGAGTGTTATATAAATCTATGCTCTATTAGTACAGGTACAACCGTCTACTGAACATTGTACACCTTCATGTTTACTTGTACTATGTTCACATACTTCACAAGATCCACTTGGTATCATTACTATGTTTGTCATCAGAATGAATCCTCTATAGTGAAGTTAAATGTCTCACTTTGATCTGATATATTACCACTGGAATTAAGGAACTCTACTTCTCCTTCCCACACACCAGCATTTGCTATTACTGTATCACTACTTGTAAGAGCATATGATATTTGACCATTAAGTCTGTCTGTGAATGTGGCATTACCATCAATCAATAATGTGCCATCTGGTTTCCATACCTTCCATTTAGCTGTAGCATAAGTTGTAGTACTACTCATGTTTTTAACAGCACCACTAGATGTAGTTACATTAAGTATTAGTGTAGATGTGGCTCCTGCTTTTATATTAAATTCAATTAGTCTACCTGTTAAATTCATCGACATAGTTGTAATTTAATTTCATTATATAAAAGGATTACTCATCACTACTAACTGTTTCTTCACCATCTGTCAATCTTACGGTGTTAGTAGTAATTCCAGTTCCTCCACTTGCAAACGCAGTAACTACAAACAACCATGCTTCTGCACCTCTTACATGTACTCCATGACTTACTGTCTTTAACATTGTTCTTACCCTTAGTGGTAGACTGCCAACGTTGATGGTTTCACCTAACATCTTGATGAAACCCAAGAATCTATATGACGATGATGTAACATTTGATATTTCATTGATTACCTGTACAAGTACCCTTAATCGTTGTCTGAATGATTGTATGTTCACGCTACTTGTAACTGTACGGTATAGATCCTTTGTTTGGTAGAATGATGATTGTATATTCATTGTGGATGATATAATCTTAAGTAATATTCTAGCCCTTTGTCTAAATGATTGTATGTTAATCGTACTATCAACTATTCTTCTTAATGATTGTTTATTGAATAATGATGATGTAATATTCATAGTTGATGATATTGTTCTCATAAATACTGAGGAATGTAACACATTAGATGTAATATTCATACTATGACTTATCAATTTGAGTATATCTCTAATTTTTTGTCTAAATGACTGTATGTTTACATTACTATTAACCATTTTAAGTAGTGACATTTTTGTAACATAATCTCTCGTAATGTTGACAGTGGAGTCAAATGACCTCATAATACTTTCCAATGTGATATAATTATGATTAACGTTAACTTGAGTGGACAAGTATCTCTTGAGGGATAATGTGGTTAGATAATTACGTGTAATGTATATGTTACTATTAACCATCTTTAATATTTCTCTAACTCGTTCTCTGAATGATTGAATATTCTCATCCTCATTTAACATTCTAAGTAATGATTGTTTAGTAAAGTAATCTCTCGTAATATTTACGGTTGTGTTGACTGGTTTTACTAACCCATGTATTACAAATACCTCTATGAGACCACCTTGGAATACGTTCTTTTGGAAGATTGTTTGGAATACCTTATCACCTAATAGACTACCAGTGATGTTAATAGAGTGGTCTACCATTTTTAACAACTGTCTTATTCTCTTCCTAAATGATGTAACGTTGACATCCTCATCTAACGTTCTAATAATAGTACGTAATGAAACATAGTCTCTTATTATATTTATATCACTTGATATCATTCTTTTTAACATTCTTAGTGAGGTGGGGGTTGATTCCACGTTAAGTGTTCCATTGAATATTCTTAGTTTTGTAAATGCACCGTTTGTAGATGATGTGATATTAATATTACTGTTGAATATCTTTTTTAATATTTGTAACCAGTTTGTTTCATGGTCTATATTAATGGCTTCACCCACAAATTTTATAATATCTTTTAGTTTTTCTCTAAATGATTGTATATACACGTCCTCATCTATTCCTCTTAGGAGTGAACGTAGTGAAGTATAATCCCTATTAACATTAATTGTGGTATCATGAATCTTTAACCTACCTCTTAGAGCATAATTATCCTTTGTAATATTGACATCACTATTTACAACCTTCATGAATCCAAGATATGCAAGTGCTTCCTTAAGCCCTTGTTGGAATATACTCCCTTGATATATATTAAGTTGGAAAGCAGTGTTGTTAATTCTTGGGATTGTAACCTTTACTAATTTGTTTACAACCCTTCTTAATATTGATAGGTGTGGTGTGGTTTCCTCTACGTTTGTAGTAGTGGAAGAACGTCTTACGATACGTTGTGGTTGAAATGAGTTTGGTTGAAACACATTACCCTGAAAAACAGCCTCATCAACACTCATATCAGTGTTGAATATGTATTGGAATATATTACTTTGAAAGGGATTAACCATTTATATGTTATATCAAATTATATTATTTAAAGATACTACCACATTTTACACACACAGCGTAACTGTCATAATCCTCGTCTACATAAAATTTCCAATGACAGCACGGACATTCTTTATTATAATTCATCATATATCTCTTTTTTCATATATTCATACAAACTTGGTGAATTTTTAACTAATGAATCCCAAAAATTTTTCCTTTTATCCATATCATTTATTAACAATTTGCCTTTATCATAATCAAATTTTTGAACGTAATTAGAATATCTTAAAGTTATATCACTCATGGGTAGCCAATTCATACCTGTTGATATGCAACTTATTCCCGATCCAAATGGAAAAATATTATCAAATACTTTATTCTGTAATGACGACATAAAGCCTGTATCTGTTTGTGTAGGAAGTAAATCGTATATAGATTTATCATAAACTCTATTCATATTTGCTTTCCAATATGGTGTATCATCTCTTAATGACAATGCATAATGTAAGGCAACAAATTCCACCCAATTTTGATAATTTCTTCTACAAGAAAATGTGAATAAATCTTTATCATATTGATTTATTTCACCTCTTTCAAGTATTGTTGATAGAAAATACAAATATTCATGTATAGTTGCCAACCCATTAGATTCTAATGGCTCAACAAACCCCGCAGATAATCCTATCGCAACAACATTTTTTACAAAGAGTCTTTTGTGAATACCAACTTTAAACATAATTTTAGCAAATTTACAATTATCTATATTATGACCTTTTTTTAATAAATATTCTTTAAATTCTATAAGGGCATTTTCATCTGTAATGAATTTATCAGAATACACATAACCTGTTCCAATACTTTCCCACAATGGTGTTGTCCATACCCACCCATTATTAATAGCATCACAAAACGCATACATTACCATCTCTTTTTCTTTATCATTATAATCAACATGAGTAGCCCATGCTCTATTATTTGGTAAAATATGATTATATGGTATAAATTCCTCTTTCATAGTACCTTCTAATAATAATGATTTAAAACCTGTGCAATCAATAAATAAATCACTTGTAATTAATTTACCGTTATCTAATAACAATGATTCAATGCCTTCATTATTTGTTTTTATTGATTTAACTTCTGACTTAATATGATTAATTTTACCTTTGCAAATATTATCTCTTAACCATATACCGAATTTTGTTGCATCAAAATGATATGCCACATCTCTACTAAAAACAAAATCACCTAATGATCCATCATTATTTTCATATATTTTTTTATTATTTACCAATGCCATTATAGGATAATACGAACTAACAAAATCATTTACAGGTGTGTGTGGGTTTAAAATTTTCTTTACAAACCATAAATTCATTCCATTATCATCTAATATCATTGGTTTACCAAATGGATAATCAAACTGTCCTGAATTTTTTTTGAGAAAATTATTAAATCTAATACTAAATTTATAAACAGCATTACATGACTTCATAAAATCTTGTGAATTTATACCAACTAATGCTAACCATCTGTTTAATTGACCTATTGTAGATTCACCAACACCTATTGTTTTAATATTTGGAGATTCAATTAATGTTATATTTTTTTCAGGAAATAATTTAACTAAAGTGGTTGCTGTCATAAAACCAGCAGTACCACCACCCACAATTACTATATTATTAACTTTCATTTCTCCATATATTTAGATTTGAATATTTTTCTATGGTTTTTTCTGACAAAACATCACTTACATTATATTTTCTTTTTTTAATATTATTTGTTCTTATAGTATGTAAATTACCACCTAAAATATTATCATTATAAAACACGTTATCAACCGATGTTTGGGATAAATTGTTAAATCTATGGTTAAAATTAGGTATATCTAAAAATGAATATACACTATCTATTGTTTTTTTAGGGTTATTTACAAAATCATTATATTCAATTATTTTAATATATTTTTTATTTTCATCTTTAATTAAATTTGTAATAGCTGACAACTGACCATATACCTGACCAACTTCTTTTTCAGAAAATCTCATAAGAAAATCACATTTTTCTTGATCGTTGTTGCCAACTTTATTAAGATAAAAATTTTTATTATTATTAGAAAAATCAACAAATGAAGCTAACACTTCCAAAACATCTCGTACTAAAACTATAATTTTAATGTCATTATTAACGTGTTTTTTAATTAAATTTAAATAATCTCGTAATCCCCAATTAGACCTATCAATGATATATTTTTTATCCATTATTTTGTAGAAGTTAGGAAAAACATTATCTAAAATATTATCTAATTGTTTTTGCAGGGGTAAATTAATAAATTCTTCCTCATATCTGACAGAATTTACTTTCCATATTAAATCTGATAAACAACTGTTACCTGTGACACATATTTCTGGATTTTGATTCATTATACTTGAAAATAATGTATTCCCTGCTCTTGATAACCCTGTTAAAAAATAATATTTTTGCACTAACAATTAAAATTTAATATAATATTTAAGTTCTATGGTTATGGGTGTGTTGTTTCGCCTGTAACAACGACTATTAGACCACTTGCACCTGAATTTGGATTAACATATCTAGCACCCCCAGAAGCTCCACCACCTGTATTAACTTTAGCTGCAATAAATCCAGTATTCCATTGTGAATCACCTCCATGAGATCCACCACCTCTACCACCATCACCACCTGCTGTTCCATGAGTTCCACCTGTGGCAGCTCCACCACCACCTAAATAACGAGTACCACTAACACTTTCACCTGATGATGTTAAACTTAATATACTATTTAATTGAGTATTTGTTTTACCCCAACCACCATTACCTCCAACAGCACTACTACTTGTAGATCCATCTTGATCCGTACCACCACCACCACCTGATGATTTGTTAGAGCTTGAAGTATATTGTCCAACAGCACCATCACCACCAAATCCACCATCTGTTGATGTTGGTTGTAGTGCTAATCTTTTAACGTCAGGGTAAGCCGTAACCGTTCCACCACCACAACCACCTGTTGTATTTGATGAACCACTTGATTTACCTCTACCACCTGCTATAGCTGTTTTACCAAATGCTGTTGAGTCATTCCCACCACCACCTACTGCCATGCTGTATGTTCCTGATGTAACTTCAACATAATCATAATACATTCCACCTGCTCCACTACCTGCACCATAATATTTATTATTTCCATTACCACCACCTGCTTGTATCATTACCCGTAACCAACCGTTAGTAACGGTAATATTACCTGTTGAAGTAAATTTATAATAATTTAAATCACCATCTGTAGCTGTTGGTGATGGTGACGAAACAGTTGCAATATTATCACCACTAGATCCTGCAACACCAACAAATCCAACATTTTTTAAATCTAACATTATATCTTACTCCATTCCAATAATTCTTCATTCCATTCATAACTATAAGGATCATCCCAAGGATAATCAACAGGGCAATACCAAAAACATTCTGATTCATTAAATAACCAAGATGGGTAAGGTTGTTGTTCATAAAATGCATCTCGGTCTTTATCATAAACGACACCAACTTGTGCAAAATTTTTTCTAAGTGCTTTACTTTGATCAGGATCAGGTGTGTTGGTGTTAGGTGTGTAATATACACCATGTCTTGTATTATATGATGTTTGAATCCAATTTGAAGGATCACCTAAATAACCTTCATCTATATAAGATTGTTCAACAACTAACACCCTTTTAACAACTCCATTTATAACCTCAGCAAAGTGAGACATTATTACTCCTCTACTGCGTAAGCTGCTACTATATCTGTATCTGCTGCTCCGAAACAGGTAATTGTTAAGATTCCTACCTTACTTGCTGCTTGGTCTGCTGGTTTTGTTCCTACGAATGTCCATGCTGGGAATGTTAATGTTCTTAGAGTTGCATCTGTTGTAATCTTAATTGTTTTAGAACGACCTATTGCTTTGTTAGATGTAGTAAATGTAGTATCTGCTGATATTGATATGGTTTGTAATTGGTCTCCATTAAAGTCTAGTGTTGTTGTGGTAGTTGAGGTGTCATGAATTAAGTTTTGAATATTATCTATATTATTACCTGCTACATCTACTGCTGCTGTTGTTACTGTTCCTGTAAATGTTGGACTAGCTGATGGTGATTTTGTATCTATTTGAGTTTGTGCGTTTGATGATAATGAATTGATGTATTGAAATTCTGTTGATGTTACTGTTCCATCTGCAATTTTAGTTGCATCTATTGTTGCTGTTGCATTAATATCACCGTCTACTATAACTCCACTTGCTATTGCAGTTGCACCATCGGCTGTACTTGTTACATCTCCACTATGATTTGGATGAACATAATTATTTGCACTTGTTGCAATTCCATTAACCTTAGTTTGTAAAGCAGAACCTGCTAATCCTGCTGGTGTTAATGCTCTAGTTGAATCTGAACCTGTATCTGTTTCTGCTACAGTTGCTAATTCTACATTTCCTGCTACAGTTGCACTTGCTGCAACTACATTTGCCTGTACTACAACCCAATCTGTTTCTAAAGATGCTGAAGCTGATTTTGCTACAAGTACATCTCCTACCTCACAGACCACTGTGAAGAATGTTCCTGCAACTGATACTACATACATATCTCCTTTGGCTACACCACTTGGTGATGTATCTAAATCTGGGGAGTTTGTAGTAGCATTATAGTCTCCTTTAAATGACATTTCTGCTGTTAATGCAGATGTAACTTCGGTATCAACATATGCTTTAACTGATTGTTGTGTTGGTACTTTTGTATTTGAATCTGAACTCATTGTATCTTCATCTACCACAATTCCTAGACCAGTAGTGGTTGTATCTGATAACATAAGAGCCCCAGCTGCATCAACATTTGTGGAATCTGTTACATCTGCACTTGTTTCTATACCAGCTAGTTTAGTTGAATCTCCACTTGGATATGAGTTCTTTGCCGTATTTGCTGTTACACTTGTATTATTACTTACTTCGGTATCAAAGTCATTAATTGTACTTGCTGCCTGTGACCCTGTATGATTTGCTCTTGCAAGAGGATCTGTTGCAAGTTTAGTATTATCAATGCTTCCTGCAAGTTGAGAATTTGTTACTGTTCCATCTAATTGTGTGGTTGGAACTGTAATTTTAGTTGTAGTATGGCTACTAACCATAGCATCTGTAATAGTGTTATTATCTATTGTATGGTCATCATTCCACTCGTTTGTTCCTACTGGAGAAGTACCATCGTCAGGATAAGTACCTGTGTTTACTACTTTAGTGTGCTTAATAGCCATTTAATTATCTACCTTTTTTGGTTTTACCATTAGTACTTTTTAGAAAGTATGGTGTTGATTCCTCGAATAATATCTTTGTGTCAAGACCAGTACTACCAGTCTCTCTGAGGTTAATTCGATCTAATAAACGAAATAGATTCTTTATACTCATTATGCTTGACCACTCATTGTATGATTTACATAGAGTGTCAAGGTATCAGTGTTAGTTTTATGGAATGAACTTGGACTTACAAAATTCCAATGAGTTAATAATTTACTACCTGCTGCTGGTACACCTGATGTAACATCTGCTTGGTCTACTATTGAACCACCAGTGATTGGGTTTCCACTACTGGTGTCAATTTGACTTGTAGTCCATGTGAATTTATATGTCACTGCATCTACATCTTTACCAGTGTTTTCTGTAGTAGTATCATTTACTTTTGGAAAACCAGTTTCTACATTTTGAACTGCTCCACTTGTGGTGATTGGAGAAGAAACATTAGAATAAGTATCTGCTTTTGCAATGGTGTCTGCTGAGGATGGGTTTTGTAGGACACATGCTGCACTAAAGAAATCAGGATCTGGTGCTGTTGTAACGGATGGTGCTGTACCTGCTCTAGTAGCATAATAAATATCACCGTCATCGGTTACTTGGTTTTTACCATATAACCATGTTTTATTACCATCTTTATCGGTTTTTACTACACAAATATTTAATGCTGGATTAATTGAAATTTTGTTTGGTTTTCTGCCCCACATGTTAATTAAGATATCATTATGGTATATAAAGATTTTTATTAGTTACCTCTGCTTCTAGTAGAAGTATCATTTAATAATCTATTACTAGTTGATTCTGATTTATCAACATCGAATGAATTGAACTCATTCTCACCCAATTCTATGGTTGTGGTCGTTTCTGGGTATTTCCATTCTATTGAAGCAACCTTCATAAGATTCCCAGTTCCTAATTGAGATATATTTTTTGTATCATAATATACACCCACTTTTTGACCTATATTCATAGAATTTATAAGTGATGGGGTGATAACCTTAACTCTTAAATTGACATCCTTATGTAAAGTTATATAATTATTTGCAAATGTGCCAATATTAATACCACTATCAATCTGTGGTACATTTATTTTTGTATAATATAATCCATTATCATTAATTGATGTTGTATTACTTCTAATTTGATTAGTGGCAGAAGCAGCAAGTGTATTAAATCTATAAACAAATTCTGCTGTAAAACTATTACTAGTTCCATTTGTATTATATATTCTTAATTTATCTCTTGTGTTATTAAATTCATACCAATATCCACTTGGTGGAGTACCACCAGCTGTATATTCCGTTGCCTCATTACCATCTATTGTAAATTTAATTATATAATCTGAAATCACATCCGAAGATGTTGTCTTTCCATCCAGTAATGGAAAGAGT
>Ga0256397_1000018_pt1 | contig 14063 bp, 19 predicted proteins | sample KryLIviralmetaG_2_FD_191189 | JGI IMG/M metagenome (GOLD analysis project Ga0256397, IMG submission 191189) | Seawater viral communities from deep brine pools at the bottom of the Mediterranean Sea - Kryos LI F3 | ecosystem: Environmental > Aquatic > Marine > Bathypelagic | place: Mediterranean...
AATGCACTTTTTTTAGAAACGGCAGAGATCAACAATGCAGGCGGTTAAGCTCAACATCGGTGCAGGTAAGACTGAGATTCCCGGATTCACTCCGATCGATCGGATGTTTGGGGACGAGGCATACCCGTTGAAGTACGCAACAAACTCAGTCAGTGAGATACGAGCTAGTCACGTTTTGGAGCACTTCAGTTTCGCTGATGCTGTGACCGCTTTGGAGGATTGGGTGCGAGTATTGGAACCAGGCGGGCGTCTGCGGATCGCAGTGCCGGACGTTGATAAGTGCGTGTCTGCCGATCCTGCACGTCGGATGTTTTATCTGATGGGCGGACAGACCGACGAAAACGACTTCCACAAATCCGCGTATGATAAGAACCGGCTACGGCAGACGCTGGAGCAAGTCGGGCTGGAACACGTCGAGGAATGGGAATCCGACGGGCTGGATACGTCGAGCCATCCGGTTAGCCTGAATCTGCAGGGCGTGAAGCCAACAACCACAATCACTCCTGCGACAACACGAGAAACCGCGAAACTCTCAGACGTGAAGATCGCAGCGTACATGACGCTGCCACGTTACGAGGCGGTGGCGTCACGGTCAATTGCAGAGACCGCACTGCGAAAGCTCGGCATCGGACTCGCCACGTCGCAGGGTGTATTCTGGGGGCAGTGCATGCAGCGGATGTTCAATGATGCGATTGATCAGGGTGTTGACTGGATTCTATCACTAGACTCGGATTCATTGTTCAACGAGCAGCACGTCAGCGATCTGTTCGACGTGTTCGGGCAGCATCCGGAAGCGGACGCAATGGCCGCTCTGCAATGCAGACGCGGTAAGAAGTTCCCGTTGATGACCATTGGCGGCAGCCAGGAGATGCAACTCGAATCACTCGAGCCGATTCTGGTGACTACTGCACATTTCGGATTGACGCTGATCCGTGTTGACGCACTGAAGGACGTTCCGAAACCGTGGTTTTATTCTCAGCCAGACGAGGACGGCGAATACGGAGAGAATCGACTCGATGACGACATTTGGTTCTGGCATCAGTGGCGATTGGCTGGAAAGAAAATATACGTGGCCCCGTCTGTGTCGATTGGGCATCTTGAGGAAACCGTTGCCGTGTTCGACGAGAACCTGCAACCGCATCATGAGTACATATCAGAATGGCGAGACAAGCATCTGAAGCAAAGAAGATCCGATTCCTGAGACCGTGGCAGGGCCGCAAACGCGGTGACCTGAACAGCAATCTGACACCGGGCGTGATGCAGACGTTGGTCGATCATGGCACCGCAGAATGGGTGAAGCAAAGTGGCAACCGTCGAAATAAAAAACCTCAACGCAACGTACGTGGTAACCGTCGAGCCGACGAGCGAACCACTAACTCTGAATGAGTTAAAGGATCGGCTGCGGGTGACAACGTGCGACTTTGACACCGAGTTGACGCAGTTACTGACGGCAGCACGGAAACAGGTCGAGCACGACACACATACGAAGCTGATCACTCAGACGGTGGCGCTGCACCTCGACGAGTTTCCAAGCGGTGACACTATTGAAATTCGGCAACTGCCGGTCACCTCGGTCACGTCGATCACGTATATCGATGAGGACGTGGCATCTCAGACGTTCAGTTCTGCGTTGTATCGGACGGAGCTTAACGGCAAGCCTGCACGAATTGTGCTGCTCGACGATGAGTCATGGGAAGACACGGAGCCGGAATACCCCGCAGCAGTCACGGTCACATTTGTGGCAGGTTATGCGACAGCGGCAGCGGTGCCGGCTGAGGCGAAGCTGGCAATCACGGAATGGTGCCGCATGCACTGGGGTGACTGTGACGGCGACGGAGCGAAATACAAGAATCTGATTAACTCAATCGCGTGGTCTGGATACTGGAAGTCTGTGTGATGACGTGCATTGCCAATTACGACAGGAAGGTGGTGATCAAAAGTCTAACAGGCACTGCGGATGCTCACGGATTCATCGACAACACCGACGCAAGCAACTGGACACAATACGACATCAGTTTTGCATCGGTGAAGTCGAAAGGTGGGCGGGAGTTCTGGAAAGTGGATCAAGTAAACGCGGACGTATCGCACGTATGGATGTGTCCATATTCAAAGACACTGGCGGCCGCAACGCCTGACATGCAACTGGTTAATGAGTCTGTGACCTACGAAATTCTCAGCGTGATTGATATCGACCTGGCACATAAGGAAGTGGAGATACAGACGAAGCGAGCGATCTAATGGCGATTAGGGGTGCGTCAAAGATAGGTAAGGCTCACGCACAGGGGCAGTCAGACGCACTGGTCCTGGACGGCGAAAAAGCCCTAATGCGGGCACTAAAATATCTGGAGGAAAAAGCATCGAAGAACATTGCATTCAAGGGAACACGCAAGCAGGTGCAGGCACTTGCTAAGCAGATGAAACAGGACATACCGTCACGGTTCAAAAACGCCAGAAAAGGTATCGGCTGGCGAGCAACTAAGGGGCGGGCAGCATCGAAGCGAAACAATAAACGGGCAGCGGTTGCCAAAGCGGGCGTAAAGGTTGGAATCAAAAAGGCGAGAATTAAATCACTCGGGGAACAGCACAAGGCATCACGTGGCGATGCACCGGGTGTTGGTATCGGTGCCGCAAACTTTCAGTGGTGGATCAGGCGAACAAGATCGCGGCGAACGAACGCGGGAAAATACACAGGTCAGATGGGTGGATACATGCCCGGCTTTGCTGGCAAGTCAGCGAAACGAGCGGCAGGAAAAATGCACATTGCGGGACTGCGGGAATACCGAAAGCAGTTGCTGATTGAGGCGAAGAAGGCGAATAAATGAAAAGCGGACTTGTATCACTATTGGCAAACGAATCCACGATTTCCGCAATCGTTGGTTCCCGCATCTACGTGAGCAAGGCACCGCAGACGGCATCACTTCCACACATCGTGATAACGCAGATCGGTTCAGAGGAAAACCAGACGCTGGACGTCACCACAGGTTTACGGTTCGTCGACTTTGATATTGATTGCAAGGACGACCGCAGCGTTGGAGCGGAGTCGCTCGGGAATGCAGTCCGGGTGTTCATCGATGACGCGAGCGGAACGGCAGGCAGTCAGACGATTAAGGCCGTGTTAATGAATGATGAAAGCACAGATTACGAGCCGCCCGTAGACGGCTCAGACAAAGGCGTTCACGTTGTATTACTTGACGTGACGATTCAATATGTCCCAGCTTAAAGGAGGCTGAATTATGGCATTGATGATTGGTAAAGGCACTGTACTCTCGATGAGTGCAACCACAACACTGACGGCAGTCGCGCAGGTTATTGACATTTCTCACAGTGGGGCGGAGTCCGAGACATACGATTCCACGACGCTCGATGGAGGCGTGGGAAAGACCTACAGCCAGACGGGTTATTCGGAAGGCGGTTCTGTAGATTTCTCGCTATTTCTGGACAGTGCTCTGGCAGGCCACCAGTTGATCGGTGACCAGATTACAACGCCAGCCGACACGTACTACGGTTTGAAGTTGGCGGACGGCACCACGAATACTTCGACGTTCACGGGTGCGGGACTCGGTCACGGATTCGACGTGGCTATGAATGACGGCGTCAAGGGTTCTGTGAGCGTCAAGCTAACCGGCCTGTACGAATACCAGACGTAGGAGACTGACTCATGAAGTGCAGATACCTGATCGACGTGCTAGAACCACGGCGAGAGTTTTGGGAACACGAAGGCGTTGTGCAACGGGAAGACGGCACGCACGTCTGGCCTGCTGGCACAGTGGAAGAACATCCAAACGCATGGAAGCGTTGCAGGATCGGCGACAGTGAACCGGCAGACGACGAATGCCGATTACGTGCCGCGATGACCACGAAGGACGCGGAGAAGGCACAGCGGCACAACGGAGCGTTGCAGGCGGGAATTGATCCGGCGGACTATCAACGATTCTTTGACGGTGAAATCCTCGGCTACGACGCAGAAGGAAACGATATACCCGGCCCGAATTACATTCAACCAGACGAGGACGACGACGACGATGACGATTGACCGAGCAACATTCCTGACGCCAATTCAAATCCCGCGCGAAGAAGTGCCGATGCCAGAATGGGGTGACGACGCAACCGTGTGGGTGTACGGAATGACGGCAAAGGAAAAAGCGGCACTCGATAGCGACATGCTCAAGAATGATTTCACGGGCATCTCAAAAACGAAGTATCAGGGACAAAAAACACGGACGGTCATTATCAGTGTCCGTGACGAAACTGGCGGGCGAATCTTCAACAAGGAAGATGCCGTGATGATTTCTGATTGGCCGGCACACATCGTGGAGCGAATTAACAAAGTAGCTGACAACCTGAACGGGACATCATCACCGGATAAGCTGGCAAAAAACTCGGACGAAACCGGGCAAGATTAACAGCGTTCCGGCTCGCTGAATTTGTAGAGGGCACCACGGACGTTGACGGGATGCTGGATCGCATGTCGCCGGAGATGTTCGCGGAATGGTGTGCGAAGGATGAAGTCGAACCGATTGGCTATCAGTCGCGGGTTCTTGGGCTGATCGCGTTTCAATTGGCGTCCTACATGGCAGGCGAAAAAGCTGACGAGGTTGACGCTGAGTTGTATATGCCGTGGATGAAATGGGAACCAGCGGAAGCACCGGCAGATAGTGCGACGGCGGGACAATTTGTACGGTCGATATTCGGGAACTGACTGATGGCAGGCCTGCCAGATCTTGTAACCAGACTGCGAGCGGACACGTCTAATTTCCAGAAGGGGATGTCCAGGGCACAGGGTACGCTGGTAAAGGTAGCCGCTGCTGCCGTCGCCGCTGGGGCTGCCGTCGCCGCAGTCGCCGCGAAAAAGTTCATCGAATTCGACGATGCCATGCGGGCCACAAAGGCGACGACGGGAGAGATGGGGCAGGCGTTTGAGGCGATGACAATTCGAGCAAAAGAGCTTGGGGCGTCGACTTCATTTACGGCCGTCGAAGTTGCTCAGTTAATGACCGTACTCGGGCGGGCGGGTTTCGATTCCAGTAGCATCGTCGATATGACGGATTCTGTTTTGAGTCTCGCAAAAGCAACCGGCACCGACGCCACACAGGCCGCTGGCATTATGGGTGCGACAATTCGTCAGTTCAATCTGGGAGCGGAAGACGCAACACACGTTGCCGACGTGCTGACGCATACCGCAAATAGCACGTTCAATACGGTCGAGCAACTCGGCGAAGCAATGAAGTTTGCCGGACCTGCCGCTCAGGATCTCGGAGTAAGTCTCGAAGATACAGCGGCAGCAGTCGGAATGCTCGGCAACATCGGAATACAGGGCACGATGGCGGGGACGGCAATCCGCCGGTTGGCAGTCAAGACAGGGGCCGAAGCGAAAAAGATGGAAGAGGCGTTTGGGTTCGCGTTTACAAACGCGGCAGGCGAAGCACGACCGCTGCTTGATAACCTTGAGGATCTCGGGAAATCATTGGAGCGGATGACCGGCCCGGAACGCATGGCAGCGTTGAGTGACGCCTTCGGACTCCTCGGCGTTACTGGGGCGAGTGCTCTTGGCAAATCCGCAAAGGGGGCGAAGAAATTAGCGGCTGAGCTTAAGACTCTGAGGGGCACGGCGAAAAAAGCTGCTGACTTAATGGATGCGGGACTTGGTGGAGCTACGGAACGGGCTATGTCTGCATTTGAGGGATTAAAGATTGAAATCGGGCAGCGATTGGAGCCATCGCTGAAGATGCTGGCAGAGGCCGCTGCGGCAGTCCTCGGTTTTTTGATTCAGTATTCAGACGTGCTGGTGCCAATCGCTACGGGCATCGTGGCGGTTTCGGCGGCCATTATCGCCTATGTTGCAGTCACAAAAATATGGGCGGCGGCTCAGATAAAGGTGCTGGCACTGATGGGACCGAAGGGATGGGCGATTCTCGTCGGTGCTGCTGTCGCTATCGGTGCAGCGACCTGGGCATTGTCGGATAATGGCGAGCAGGCGCAGGAAACTGCGAAAGCACAGAAGGAGCTTAAGTCAGCACAGGAGGCATCCACAGCATCGGCAGAGGGGTTCGCTGCATCACAGAATTCCGCCGGGTTGGCGATGCGGCAAAACAAAGCAGCCGCCGAAGCCCTGGCGTCTGCGATGCGGGGACTGGAGACACCGCAGGAAACACTCAATCGCGAAATCGAGGAATTCAAAAACATCCTGGCGGCCACAAAACAGGGCATCGTCTGGGATGACCATCCGCTCGTGAAGGCGATGCGGCAAAAGAAGTCAGGGTTTTCTGACACGATGCAAACCATACAGGACGATCTGCGGGTGCTACGAGGTGAAGCGACCGAGACTGCGATAGAACTGGAGAGAATGTTGGAAGGCATCGCTCCGCAGGATCAGCCGGAACTGGCGGCGGCGTTCGCGGAACGGGAGCGATTGCAACAACAGCAGGAAGCGGCAGAGTTTTGGAAGAACAAACAATCTGAAACCGACGCAGCGGCAGCGGCTGCTGCTGAGAAGGCAGCAAATGTAAAACCGGACAAGAGGGCTCAGCAGCAATTTGCGGTCGTGATGCAGCGGCGATCGGCTGAGGCGTTTGCGCTGGCAGTGCGAAGCACAAATGGCCGCAGGTCGCCGGAGGTTGAGGCGACCAACAAGGTTGAAAAAGCCACAAACCGGCAGAGTAAAATACTACAGGCTGGATTCGATGCCATCACAAAAAAGAAAGAACGGGAGCAGCCAGCAGTATGACCGTTACCTTTCTCGAAGAAATTGCTGACGCCAGGCAGGCGAGTAATCGCCTTGGCATCCGCACCTATACGACAGCCTACCGGCTGGAGACAGACAGCCAGGACGATACGGCATATGACGTTGGCAGCCACGGAAGCCTACCTGTCATTGGCAGTACATTTGCGGATGACGCACAGGCGTATTGCAACAATATTCAGATCACAAACTCAGCCCCTTGGAAGGGGTGGACGGCGACATACGAATACAGTACCGACCGGCAGATCAGCAGCACTGATCCGGAAGACGACGAGGTCAAGGTATCATGGACTTCAGAGGTGTACAACGAACCTGTATTCCAAGACGTGAGCGGCAATGCCATCGTGAACTCTGCCGGTGACTATTTCATCGACCCCGTGCCATCACGCGATGCCGTACATCTGATTGCGAAGATACGTGCCAACGTCCGCAGCGTGCCGAGTTGGGTTTTGGCGAAACAAAACAACGTAAATAATAATGTCATAACAATTGGCGGCCTCGACATCGCCGCAGGGCTTGCCCGGATGTCACGGCTGGAAATCAGCGAGCGGCAGCGGCGTAACGATATCGACTTTTACGGATTGTCCTTTGAGGTCCATATTCACTCGGATGGGTGGCGAGTACAGCCAATGGACGTTGGATTCCGTGAGCTGGAATATGGCGAACTCATCCAAATAAAGGACACGAACGGCGACGAGGTCACAACGCCTGTGATGCTGGATGGTGAAGGTGCGGCTCAGAATAATCCCACTCCATCGTCTGCTGTATTCGGTGATTTTGAAGTGTACGCGGAGTCAGACCTGACCACTCTGCCGGGGATCAGCTAATGACTGGCATTGTCCCCAGCGAGGAATTCAACGAGCAAATCAAGAGAACGGTGCGCGAGACGATCCGGCGTCAGCGTACCAACGTCGGCCCGGCTGGTCGTTGGCACAAGAAAGGCGGCAGCGGCGGTGGCGGGGTAATCGAATTCACAATCGACAGTCCGTCCTCAATGATCGGCCGAAATGCGACCGGCTGCGACTGGGTTGACGCCACCGTTGATATCGTTGGTTGCGGTACGTCAGGAGTTTCTGTTGGTGATGAGGTGCGTATCTGGGATCCTAAGTTCTGCCACTTTAACTATCCGATTGACCTGCTGGTGGGAATTGGCGGCACCGCTCACCAGTTCCAAAATCCGATTGACGATATTGACCTGGAAAACCTTGTCGACTGCGAGGAAGACGTACTGGCTGCCGGTCCATGTCGCTGGGTTGTGGTGCATACCTGTTGCGCGGAGGAGTACCCATTCTGATGGTGCTGAAATCTCCCCCAATCGAAACAGACGGAGCTGACAGGTGTAAGAAAAACCTGTTTTGCACGAAGCATCACAAAGGCAACCGCACGGGCTTCCCTGACTATTGCTGCTGCTGTAATCCCTGCCTGTACCGCACGACGGAAGATCACGCCGTGGGCAATATCCATTGCTGCCGATGCAATCCACGTCTGATTGTTTTCAAGTTCACGCCGACGAATGAAGACCCCTGCTGCCGTTCGGAAGTCAGTGTAGCGCTCGGTATTGTCGTGGATGACTCATTTGTGCAGTACAGCGCCACCATTGCTGGCCACGATGTGACGGTGACACTTTCGACAGGTGCGATTTCTAACGAAGAAGAAGATGGCGAGGAACAGGGCGAAGAGGAAGAGGACAAGCGATGCTTGTGGACGATTTCAATCCCGTCGCTTTCAGTGCTCACCGAAATAGAGATTGACCACACGACCGTAACGTGCCTTGGTGTACCAGCGATTGAAATCACTGACGTCGTTGCATTCGAGACGTGTATCGGTTCAATATCGCTGGCTAATTTCCCCGCTACAAAAGTGCCGTTCCAGTTGCGACACTTCCCGGAATCGTTTGCCGATGAGGAAGGGCTGACGCTGGAGCTCTATCCGCCGTGCGGTGAGTGTGAAGAGGTGCCGCGATACCTGTGCGTTTCCGGTGCCCGTCGCGAGGGTGAGGGGGGGTTCTTTGAATTTCTGTGGGACGTTGGATTTGAGCCACAGGAGTCTGAGTTCGGGTTCATTCACGGTCGCTGGTTCTACGATCCGCTGCCGGTTGGTGATGAGACCGGGCCGCGAACAGAATACATCTATCTCCTCAACGTCGACAACGAGTGCCAGTTGTGGTTCGATTTTGAGTCACCTGACGGACTGACTCAGGTTGACCGAGCGGCTGAGAAGTTCGCACCGATCACCATAGACTTCGAGCGTGGGTGTGCGTGCAATCTGAAACAAGTCGTCGCGGGCATCGACCCGCAGGAAAACATCGGACTTGTGATCCGTGCCGGGGCCTGCGGTTGCTACGAATACCTCTGTGAGAAGTGCCGCTGTGTCCCGTTGTATTTGTGCGGGTTCTTTTTTTTGAACGGGACAATATACAACAACATTCTGTTCTCGTGGGACTCTGATCTGAAGGCGTGGGTCTCGTCCGGCGGTGCGGATGTTGACGGCAACCCACTGACACAGACGCTGACAATCGCACTCGTTAAAGGCGATGACGGTACGTGCCAGTTTGAGTTCCAGTTTGGCTCATACGAGATTCCGAATCAGTCAGCGACCTGCGGGTTATTCATGTCGGCGGCATTCAGTGGCCGGATTGACGGGACCAGTGATTATCTATCTCTGGACGTCAGCACCGCACTGACTGGCGAGTGCGAAGACCTGTTAATATGTCAGGACGCGACGCCGTGCGCAGAGAACTGCGGAGCACACCCGGAAAATCTGACCGTGAATCTCCACGGGTTCAACGGTCCGGGTGACGAGCCGGGAATCACGGGCGATTGTGCGGTAGAGATTGACATGGTGTTTGTGCAGCGAATTAACCTGACCGCTGAGGGCACACTGGAAATAACTTGCGAATACACCGGCTTCGACCTGCAGGATTGCGGTGACGATGGTATCTGGCTGACTCAGTTGAGTCTCAAAGAAGGACAGTTGACCGTCACCAATACCAGACTCGATGCTCAGGCACAAAATGAAGAGACGTTTACCCTGGATTCTGAATCGTGCGACCCATACATTGCGAGTGGCCTCAGCGTGTTCGCCGTGCAGGATTGTATTTTCGGATGTCCAGGCGAACAGATTCAGCGAATGCAAATTGACATCATGGAGACTGCATGATGTTCACAGAATGCGATCGATTCACAGAAGGCTCGACCAACTGGAAAATCTGCCGCCACGAGTCCCGGTTGCCGACATACAAAGAGACCGCCTACCGCGTCAGATGGGGACTTGCTGTCGTCAAAGACGATGACAGAACACCGCCGGCGACGGTTGAACAGGGCAGTATCTCTGTCGTCTCTCATGGTGCGTCAATCGATGAGACTCAGTTCGGCCTGCGATACGGGGCGGGGAATGAGCTGATCAAAATCTATGAGGCGGCTGGAATGCCGCATTGTGATGACTGCGTCCAACTGGCGAAACAAATGAACGATTGGGGCGTGGCAGCCTGTCGCCAGAACATCAATGCCATCGTATCGGATATCCTGCCTCGTGCCCGTGATTGGGTCAGTGAGAATCAGCCGTGGGCGAAGTCGATTCCTCGATTGATTGGGGACGTCGGACTGCGAGCGTGGATCAAAGGCGACGTTGACAGAGCGATTAACACGGCAACGCGAATCATCGAAAGCCACGCCGACACGTCTCACAATGTCCGCACGTTCGCCGCAAACGCAGCGAAGGGAAAACAGGGGAGGCAATGCTGCGGACGCGGCAATCGGGCGTCACGTAGCGGCACGATTCCAGCCGCACCGAATCCGTTCACCGCACCGCCGAAGATTTCGCTGGTCTTTCATTGTTGGCCGAAACTCGGCGGATGGGAGCGGCACGTTGAGAAGATCAAAGCAATTGAACACAGGTTTGCTCGAAAGCTAATGGGCATTTCCGTTGGTGCTCCGGGTTGCGTATCGGCGGAAGTTGTTCGTGAGACGTTCGGCGACTCGTGGGAGTATTTCGAGTTTCCGAACGACCGCAATCTCGGTGAGGTGCCAACGCTGACGTGGGCACTGAGCGAGCTACCTGACGGGCCGAACGATGTGACCTTCTATTGCCACAGCAAGGGCACCAAAAATGCGACCATGAATTCTGACGCTGTCCGGTGGTGGACTGACGCCATGTATGAGACGGTCATTCACAACGTAGACGCAGTAGTCCAGCAGTTAAACAACGGGGCAGTATTCGCGGGGTCAATGCAGTATAAAGGGCGGAAATTTCCTAGTCACAATAGTTGGCATTTCAGCGGCACTTATTGGGCGTTTAGGAATTCGGCAGTCGTTCGCAAGTGCTCTGATCCGTTGCGGAAATACTACGGCACAGAAGCGTTTCCGTCCGACTGCGTTCCGGCGTCGCGGGTCGCGTGCATGTTTGGCAAGGTTAAATATCCGTCTCTGTATAAGGAAGCACAGCAACCCCACAAAGAACTTGAGCAATGGAGGGTTGATCAATTGGGACCATTACCACAATTTGAAGCGAAGGCCGCAGAATTAACGTCACCGACAGTGCTGCTGACAGGTGCGAAGCCGTGGCTCAATAGCGTGAATCCTGACAGGACACATCACGTTCCGCACGGCGTCTGGACGTCCACGGATATTGAGGATGGCGATGGCGTTGAAATCGTCGCCGATCTGGAACACCTCGACACCACGACTGACCGCAGATTCGATTGTATTTTCTCACCGGCTACGCTGGAGCATGTCAAGCGACCGTGGGAAGCAATCAAGGCGATGGCCCGCACACTCAATCCAGGCGGGCTGCTGTTCATTCACTCACATCAGACGTTTCCGCTGCACGGGTATCCTGCTGATCACTTCCGTTTTTCTGGTGCGGCGATGCGAACAATGTGCGAAGATGCAGGGCTAATAGTGGCGGCTGTTGGGTACGACTGCCCTTGCAAGATTGTTCCGGATCCTCCCGTCGCGGTCTGGAATACAGAGGCCCCGGCGTATCTGAACAGTGATGTGTTTGCGATGAAGCCAGCGAAGGAGAATGAATAATGGCGTCCTTTACAATCACCGCCACGAATGTGCGGTATACGGCGACGAGGACACGATTACATAGTTACGGCCGACGTTTCGCCCGTGGCGGAAGACGCGGGCAATTTTACAGCAACAGGGATGTGCAACGATGACGAGCAACGACATGCAAAAAATCAAATGGGCCGGCTGGGTTATAGTGGGTGCGGTGGGCCTGGTGTTCAGCGGCTGGATGGCCGCTGAGGTTGTCGGCAACGGAACGAGAATCGCCGTTGTTGAGGATCGCCAGATGACTCAATTTGAGCACTTGCGTGACGACATTGCAGAGATCAAGGCACTCGTAAAGGAGGCCCAGTAAAAAAACAAGAACCGGACTTGACACACAACTGCAGGTCTGCAAGTATGTCTCGCATCACATGCAGGTGATAACGAATCAAAAAGCATATGCTTTCCCCACGCCATCGGCTGCATCCGATTTCGTGGGGTTTTTTGTGCGGAGATGAGATGACTCAGGGCACCTTATTTGATGATCCGCGACCTCCGAAGATTGCCCGTGTGACCGACCCGGAAACAAGTCACGCGGCCGCAGAATCGATCCTGCGAGACCTGCCCGAGGTGCAGGCCAACATCATGCGATTGCTGGCCGATATGCAGGAGCCATGCACCGCCGTTGAGATAGGGCGCTGGGCTGAGGACTGTATTGCAGGAGCCAACCGCGATACGTACCGCAAGCGACCTCACGAGATGACAACCGGCTCTAACCCTCTGCTGATCGAGTGCGATAAGCGGCCGTGTGCATTTTCCGGACTCATGGCCACAACATTCCGGAGGGCGGTGCAATGACAGCCACAACACACGCGGTGACCGTCCGCTGGTTGATTCGACGGGACATGGACGAGGTGATGGACATCGAGCGGTCCAGCTTCGGTGTGCCGTGGACTGAGGGCGAATTTCTGGAGTTTCTCCGACAGCAGACCAATATCGGAATGGTCGCTGAGTCGCCAGCGGGCATTCGCGGATACGTCTTGTATGAGCTTCACACCCGGCGACTACACATCGCGAATCTCGCCGTAGCTGCAGACTCGCGACGCTGCGGCATCGCGACGCAGATGGTGCAGCGGCTGCAGGATAAGTTGAGCGGAAACCGCCGCTCGAAGCTCACGCTCGACGTGAGCGAATCTAACACGGCTGGGCAGTTGTTTTTTCAGCGCCGTGGATTCTGGTGCTCGTGTATTCGCCCTGGATTTTTCGACGGCCACGATGCGTACCACATGTATTACCAGTTGCCGTCAGAGTTGTCTCCTCAACGTAAATTGGAGTGGGATTGATGAATACCGGACTCGTTTATTTCGCCGTGATTATCGTGACGCTTATCGTCACGGTGCTCGTCGGCATGACACCAACTGAATGAAGGAACTCAAATGTTAAGTGTTTCACCTACGTTTTTCAGAAAGGAACAACAATGACTGAAGTACCCGTACTTGTGACTACTTTACACCGCGGTGTGTTCTTCGGGTTTGCTCCCTCAAAAGAGGCCACTAAGTCAAAGGCCAGTATTCGCCTATTCCGCGTACGTAATTGCATTCGCTGGTCTGGTGTGATTGGCGGTTTTCTTGGGCTGGCAAAGAGCGGCCCAAACTCTGATTGCAAGATTGGTTCCGAGGCTCCAGAGGTGCTATTGCACGATATCACATCAGTCACATATTGCACTGATGAAGCGGTGGCATCATGGACAGCATAGTCTATTACACCCGCGACGATCTCGTGCGATCAGGAGCGTGTCGTGACGGCGTGGATGGGTTCGCGGATCTGTACCTACCAGGCCGGACTGCGGTGACTGAGGCAGAGCTAGCTGCTGTCAATCGCTACGACGTTGATGGATTTATCGAGAAGGTGCTCGGGGTATGTGGCTCTGGCTATGGCGATGGCTATGGCGATGGCTATGGTTATGGCGATGGCTATGGCTCTGGCTCTGGCTATGGCTCTGGCTCTGGCTCTGGATATGGCTCTGGCTCTGGCTCTGGCTATGGCTCTGGCTCTGGCTCTGGCTCTGGCGATGGCTATGGCTATGGCTATGGCTCTGGCTATGGCTCTGGCTATGGCTCTGGCTATGGCTCTGGCTATGGCTCTGGCTATGGCGATGGCGATGGCTATGGCGATGGCTATGGCGATGGCTGTTTCGTAAAGGAAATCAAATGTTAATACTCACGAGAAAGCAGAGTGAATCGCTCGTAGTGTCAATCGACGGCATCAAGCTCGCGGAAATAAAATACGTCAAAATCCGCTCAAGCGGGAAGGCTGATTTCGGGATTACT
>Ga0256397_1000019_pt1 | contig 13808 bp, 16 predicted proteins | sample KryLIviralmetaG_2_FD_191189 | JGI IMG/M metagenome (GOLD analysis project Ga0256397, IMG submission 191189) | Seawater viral communities from deep brine pools at the bottom of the Mediterranean Sea - Kryos LI F3 | ecosystem: Environmental > Aquatic > Marine > Bathypelagic | place: Mediterranean...
AGGATGCAACGGCTACAAATACGGTGACATGGCCTGCGGCAGTTGAGTGGCCTGGTGGAACAGAACCTACACAATCTGCAGGCGCAAATGAAAAAGATATTTATTCCTTCTACTATGATGGAAGTATTTATCACGGCGTACAAACAGCATTATTTAGTTAAGAAAAAAAGAGGTAAAGAACAATGAAAGACGAATCTACACACATACATTTTTTAGTATTAGCTTATGATCATCACGAAAAAGACGGTACTTATGAACGTGGAGCAGACATTGATTTAGTCGGATGTAAAAATGAAGATGAAGCAATCGAACAAACTAAGCAAATGATAGATAGAAAAGAATATAAAGTGGTGAAAATTATTACTCATCACAACGATCACGGAAATTAAAAATAACAAATGCCTTTAATTCCTCTTAATTACATAATCATGTGGGACGGAACTCATGCATCTATTCCTTCAGGATGGTCTAGAGAAACTACTCTTGATGATACTTTTATAAAAGGTACTGCAGATGCTGTTAATCCAGACGTAACTGGTGGTGCGGCTACACATACGCATACAACTGATGCAAGCCACACACACACATTAGCTTCTCACTCACACACAGGAACGACAAATTATGTTGAGGCTGCTATGGGGGGTGGTGGGTCGTACCAAAACAATACGGCTCATAGCCATACTTACACAACAGGTGCACAAAGTGCTACTTCGGGAACAGGGACACCTTCATGGGACTCCCCAAGTAGTGAACCGGCACACTTTGAACCTATTTATATTAAGAGTGATGGTACCCCAAATGGTTTCCCACAAGATAGTCAGGTACTTGCAAATGATTCAACTTTGCCGCCTGGTTGGATTCAACACGTAGCAAGTAAAGGTGTTTTCTTGAAAGGAGCCTCTACAGCGAGTGGAAATGGTGGTGGAACAGGCGGCGGAAGCCATACACATACGGGAACAAGTCATAATCATACTTTTCCAACTCATTTACATGGTACCGCAACTACATCCATTCATAACGTATTCGCGCAGTGGATAGATTGGGGTTGGCAACATGCAGTAAAGACTCGGTTTCATACAGCCACTCCAGCTACTGATGGTAATGGAACTGCAGGAAATACGGCACCTACAAATGACTCTGAGGCTAACGAGCCTGCATATTTCACCCTTTGGATGCTAGACAATACAAGTGCTGGAACAAATTATTTAGAAAATGTAATTGTAATGTATCTAGGAACTATTGCTAGTGTGGATGCTGCGTGGAGAATTTGCGATGGGACAAATGATACTCCAGATTTAAGGGATGAATTTATAAAAATAGCCACAAATAGCGGCGATATAGGCGATACTGGCGGTGCTCAAGGACATACGCATACAGGTGGAAGTCACACACACACAAGCACAGGACATACACACTCTGTCTCCATAGATACAGGGAGTGGTCGTGAGGACGGTTCTTTTGGGTCAAGCGTAGTGACGGGAGATCACGATCATACATCTTCAGCCTCTGATTCAACTGATCCAGGATTATCAGGAACAACAATGACAACGGATTCGACAACTGATACACAGCCTCCATTTCGTACAGTACTATATTTAATGTCACCAGAAATTCCTCCTACTAACGCTCCTTTCTTTGGTATGGCTTTCTAATGGCTAATAGTTTTAGGGTTCGGGGAGTATCACCAAACTCCACTTTACGTGGGGGAAATACTTTGCGCGGTGAGTTAATTTTATCTATTAGTGGAGCGTTAACTTTTGTTGGTAATGTAACAAAAAGTGTTACTACTACTGCATATACAGGTACAATTGGAACACTTACAGGTGCTTTAACGAAATTAGTGAGTCCTACAGCTTATACAGGAGTGATTAGTACTTTAACTGGTGCTTTCTCTTCAGTAAAAACGATTGCAAGAACTTTTACAGGCGCAGTTTCAACATTAACAGGGGCAATGCAAACCAATGTTAATCATGTAGTTACAGGAGCTTTAACTAGTTCAGGAACGTTGATTAAAGGGGTTACAACAACAGCGTATACAGGTATAATATCAACCTTAACTGGAGCTTTAACAAAGATTCCACAACTTCCTTTAGTAGGAACTATTTCTACATTAACAGGAAGTATGCAGACGAATGTTAATCATACGATAGCAGGGGTTTTAACTAGTGCGGGAACAGTGATTAAACTAGTAACTCCTACTGCGTATAGTGGAAACATATCAACACTGACTGGAGCTTTAAGTAATTTAATTTCTCTTAGTTTCGCCGGAACAATTAGTATATTAACAGGAGTATTACAAAATAATGTAGAGATAGTTCGTGGTGGAATAATTACTCCAACAGGAAGCCTAGTAAAAAGTATTTCGACTACTTTTGCAGGAATAATTGGAACACTAACTGGAGCTTTAAGTAATATTAAACAGACTCCGCCAGCAACTTTAACACTCACAGTAGCAGAGGCTACTGTATTAACCCTTACGGTGGCGATTGACTAATACAGCAACACCAATAACATAAGATTAGGTAATAATTATGCCAACAGTTTTACAATTCCCTTCAGGAGATACAATTAGATTCGGGAACACATTTACAGTAGCTACGATAGCTACTGATCCTACGGCTGTCACGTTTAAGACTAAAAACCCTAATGGGAAAGTAACTACGTACATATATTTAACTGATGCGGAAGTCGTTAAAGTTGGTACAGGTGTGTACAGAGTCGATCTAGCTTTAAACCTAGTGGGAGAGTGGTGGTATAGATGGGAAGGGACAGGTGATGCACCAGGCGTAGCTGAGGATCGGGTATTAATAACTGCATCTAATGTGATAATGTAATTGTGAAATGTACTAGATGCAAGAAAAGCTTCCCAAAGACTAAAACACGCGGCAATTACTGCTCGTTACTTTGTAAAAGAATAACAGCCGAAAGTCCTGAGAGAAGACAGAAACGAAAAGGTGGAAAGTACATTCGTACTCACGTTTGGAGTCCTGTACAAGGAAAATCAGTGTGGTTACGAAGCTCTTACGAACTTACTTATATTAAATGGTTGGAATCGCAAAATATACCTTGGGTATACGAAGAATTTTTATTCACTTTAGAGAAAGGTAAAAAATATCTTCCCGATTTTTATTTACCTGATACAAAGGAATTCATCGAAGTGAAAGGGCGTTGGATAGGCAAAGCAAAGGAAAAATATGAAGAGTTTAAACGTTTGTATCCAAACGAAAAAATAACACTAATGCAAAGAAAAGAAATTATGGAAATACGAAAACAATTAAAATTAGATGAAAATGGAAGATAATAAAGTATATTGTTATTTATGCCAGCAAGAAGTAGGAAAAATTACTGCTGCTCATCTTAAATTTAAACATCAAAGTACTACAAAAGAATATAAAAAATTATTCCCTGGTATGCCTTTTTCATCCGTAACCACTCGACAAAAATTTTCAGTAAGCCGAATGGGGCACATTGTTTCTGAGAAAACTCGAAAACAAATAGGAGAACAAAGTGCTAGATTAATGTCTGATCCTGAATATAGAAAACAAATAGGACAAGCGACTAAAAAGGGAATGGATAAACCAGAAATAAAACAAAAAATGCGAGAAGCCAAACTTGGAAAAACTCTTTCTTCTGTTCATAAGAAGAAAATTCAAAAGAAGGCGGTTGAACTTGCAAATACTCCTGAAAGGAAGGAAAAAACAAGACAACAAGCATTAAAACAAGTACAAGACCAGAATTGTAATTTTGGTGGGCCTTGGCCTATTGGAGAATCTTATGCTGAAAAATGTTATAGAGAACGCCTTGAATTTTTAGGGTATGTAAAAAATCAAGATTTCTTTCAAGAACATCAAGTAGATACATATCGAATTGATTTTGCTTTTCCAGCTAAAATGATAGCTTTTGAGCTTGATGGAGCACAACACTTAAAGCCTGAAGCAATAATACACGATCAAAAAAGAGATGCTTGGTTAAAAGAGAAAGGATGGACAGTTATGAGGCTAACAGCTAAGAAATTAAAGCAATTAGTAGAAAAGTAAAAGGACGTTTCTATAAAGGAGCAAGAGAGAAGTATGATGCTTTTAAACGCCTATACCCAGATGAGAAAATTAGCTTAGTTCAGCGTAAACAGATTGAAGAAATTAGAAAATCCATGAATTTAGAAAGTGATGGACGAAGAAATAAGTAATTTTTTGGTAATATAATAACATGACTAGTAGTTCACGCTCATCATATCCTAATCTACCACCACAGCCTCAACGAATGGCTGTGTGTGAGTGGTGTAAGAAATCTTTTACAAAAAAGAAATCAACTCAACGATTTTGTTCTAGTTATTGTGGACAATGGGGAAGGAAAAAAAACCCCACTTCATGGAATAAAGGATTAACAAAAGAAACTGATATTAAAATTAAACAAATGTCTGATAGTATGCAAGGACGTATTCCCTGGAATAAAGGTAAAATAGGACTACAAACATCTTGGTGCAAAGGTTTAACAAAAGAAGATCATCCAACCCTGGTGAATCATTCAGAAAGAATGCTTAAAAATACTATAACTCTTGGTTTTAAGCATTCAGAAGAATCAAAAAAGAAGATAAGTGAAACTAGAAAAGAACGATACATTAATGGAGAATACAATACATCTAATTTCACTAAAGGAAGAAGGTCTTATTATTGGTCACCATTACAAAATAAATATGTGTTTTTAAGAAGTTCTTACGAACTAATTTATTGTCAATATTTAGATAAAGAAGAAATTCCTTGGTTATATGAACCAAAAAGATTTAAATTATCAAATGGTTCTTCATATTCTCCAGATTTTTATCTTCCGACTTTAAATGAGTGGAGAGAAGTTAAAGGATATTGGTATAAATCTGCAAGGAAAAAATTTAATGCTTTTAAATATAAATATCCAGAAGAAAAAATAAAAATTATAGGGGCAAAGAAAATTATGAATTTGAAAAAACAAATAGGGGTGTTCTAATGACTAGTTCATCTAGATTATCTTATCCGAACTTGCCGCCGCAACCGGCTAGGATGGCTGTGTGGGTATTTGATGCAAGCGCAACTGATTTTATTGACAATTCAGCAGAAGCTCGAAGTTCTGCCGGTACATCTTTCACGATTTTTGATGATGCGGCTGATTATCTATACCTAGGAATGGAAGAACGTTTTGATCTAGCGATTTTCTTTTTAGATGTTGCAGGAGAAATAGGGAATCGTACTTGGGAATATTATGATGGAGATTCTTGGAATATTTTTAGCCCAGGAATTGAATATGCTTTTGACGAAGATGGGGGAGAAAGATTTGATCGTCTTATTAACTGGACACCTTTATTAATTAGTACTACAGCCCCTCACACAGCAACAACAGTACCCGATCAAATACCAAGATTTTGGATTAGATGCCAAGCAACTTCTGTTACCACATCTCCTACAGTTGTAAACATGATTATGCGCCCATATGCTTCATACGCAACGGCTAAAGATGTATCAGAGATTTTACAATTAGGTTATGAATTTACAGCAGATACTGTACCTACTAAATCGACGGTGGAAGATTATATTCATAATGCACAAAGTTTTATTGATCAAACATCAAGAAAAACTTGGCGTCCAAATATTAAATACCACGAAGAACATGACTTCGAAAGAGCCGGTACACAACTAGCTCGTTCTTACGCAACCAATGTTCTTAAATTAGAAATTTGGAATGGTGGTGGATGGGATTTAAAAGTACAGGGAAGATCAGAAGATTATTTCTTAGTGAAAGATCAAAATATGATTTACTATGCACGTTTCTTTATCCTTCCAGCTAGAATTCAAAGCTATGGAGTATGGGGATTCGGCCACGGTGAATTCTCAAAGGCTGTGCGTATAACTTATGTTCACGGTAGTAATATTTGGGATAACGAACTTGAAGGAGGAATGGTTAATGATATTGCAAAGAAAATGGCAGCAATAGATGTGTTTACTTCTCACGATTATTCAGTTGTAGCCACTAGTGGTGCTGATAGAATATCTTTAGAAAGAAAAGTTGATCTTTGGCGCGAAGAAACTGTAGAAAAAGCAGAAAATCTACGCGGATGGGAGGTGTTCTAAAATGAATACATGTAAATGTGGTTGTGGACAAGAATGTAAGTTAAATTTTCTAAGGGGGCATCATAATAAATTACGACATGTTTCTACATATAATAAAGAATACATGAAGCCAAGGGAAATTACTTTATGTTTTATTTGTGAAAAACCTACTAAGCGTGATAAATATTGTTCTAATGAATGTAATGGTGTCGGAATGGTTGGAAGACCTATTAGTGAAGAAACTAAGCAGAAGACCAGAGAGATTACAATTAAGCAATGGGGAGATGGTGTTCATGACGGACAATCCTGGGGGATCGGGGAGTCTTACCCAGAGCGTTGTTATAGAGAGCGTCTTGAGACATTAGGCTATATAAAAGACGTAGACTTCTTTCAAGAATTTAGAGTAGGGCGATATAGTTTAGATTTTACTTTTAAGGATCGTATGATCGACTTTGAAATTGATGGTTCTCAACATTTACGTCAAAAAGAAATAGAACGAGATAAAAAAAGGGATGAATATTTAGTATCTCAAGGTTGGACAGTAATGCGATTATCCGCTAAGAAATTAAGAAAATTAATAAAGCAGGAAGTTTTCTAATGTGTTTATTCTTATTGAAAAATATGATATAATATATTATAAGGTGTAATAAAAATGGGAATATATACAGCAGCAACTATACCCTCTACGGATGTAAAAGCATTATTAGTTGATAATTGGGATGAACAACAAGGAAATGTTCCTTCGCCAAACGTTGTTGACTTAAATGATGGTACGGAACCTATACGTTATGATGCACGAATGCAAGATGTAATTATCGTAAAAATTGATGCTCCAATGGAAGAAGAAAACCCTATTGGAACATGGGTATATGGACATAGACGTTGGAGAGTTGTTCTTGAGCTTACAACTAAGGTTGGAAGAGTGCGTTTGTGGGATATGAAAAATGAAATTAGAAGAATTTGTCACGCAACAATGCATACAATGACAAACTTCCAAAGAATCCAATATATCAACTTCCATGAAAACACGGAAGATAATCAATTATTATGGGGCGGTAGAGTAGCAATTGAGCTTGTGAGTTCGGCTGTTCTTCTCGAAACAAGCAATGAGTAAGAAAGAATTACAAATATGTTCAAATTGTGGAAAAGGTTTTAAAAACTTAAAAAACCATATTCGATTAGCAGGGAAACCTCAACCACAAGAATTAGTTGATAAACGTGTTGCAAAATTAATTGGGAGAGAAGGTTGGAACAAAGGCTTAACTAAAGAAAATGATGGTAGATTGGCCCAACAAGCCCTATCTTTATCAGAACATTACCAAGAAAATGATGTTTGGAATAAAGGCTTAACTAAAGAGACTAATGAAGGCGTAGCAAAGCAAGCAGATATAATGAGAGGGCGTACACATACTGCTGAACATAATGAAAAGGTAGCAGCATCCAAACGAGGAATTCCTCTCTCAGAAGAGCATAAAGAGAAGATTAGTTTAGGTGGGAAGAGATCATGGGAGAATACACTAGATAGAGATGCACGAATTAAAGCATCTTTATCAGCTACTGGAAAACATCCAAATAAAAGTGAGTTAGAATTAACAGGGCTTTTAAACAGATATTTTCCTAATCAATGGGATTATATAGGGGCTGGTACAAAAATAATCAATGGAAAATGTCCAGATTTTAGTCATACATCTAAAAATCTTTTAATTGAATTTCAAGGATGTTATTTCCATCGATGCCCAACCCATTGTCCAGATAGTAAACATGAAAATACTTTTTCAGTAAAAAGTGAACTGTTTAAACAAAAGGGATACAAGACTATTGAAATATGGGAGCATGAGTTAAAAGACGTAGAGCAGTTGATTTCAACTGTAAGTAATGCAGTACTACTAGAAACAAGTAATGATTAAAATGAAGGTAATAAACTAATGGGAAATATCTATCGAGCAGAACAAGCGCGAATGTCATTCGCGTCCGAAGCCGCACCAGGCGGTTACATGGAAATAATTGATACCACTACAGATGCTAGTGATTGGACTGGAGTATTTAATAATACTGTATTATCTTCTGGCACCGACGATACCTCCACAAATGCTGCGTTTCTAACAGACTCTACTGCTACGTTTGTAACAGATGGTGTAGTTGCTGGAGATGTGATACTAAATGTTACTGATGGTTCTTCTGCAGTAATTATTTCATTGACTGAAACGACTATAGTAGGAACTTTATCCGGTGGTTCAGAAAATGATTGGGATTCTGGAGAAACTTACAGTATACAACAAACCTTATTGCCTGGTTCTCGATCAGTTACTTTTGATGGGGCGTCTGGAACTTTAGCTGTAGGAAACTATGTTTTACTTGGAACTGCAGGAGCAGTAAATGCAGAAATTCGAAGAATTCAATCCCTTGGTTCGTACAGTGGAACCGCTGCATCAGGAACAGTGTTTTTAGATTATCCTACTGGTTTTCCACATGTTACAAACTCCACTATAGACGAAAGAACTAACGCTATTCCTACCGGAAGCACATATACAGCAGCTACTACTGGTGGGCATCCACAAGGTACAGCAGGAGATGGGGGAATTAATTTCAATACTTTCCTTCCAGGTGTTTATGAAACAATAACTACTCCTGATTTAACACCAGAGTTTCTTCCTCAGTATTTCCTAAAAGATTCTGCAGATAGAAACTGGTCATACATGTACAGAGGAAAACAGAGCTTTAATGGTGCTCTTCCTAATATTCTTCTTTTGAATGGATATCCTCTTAAATACGCTTTCGGACAAGTTGCTACCGTAGCTGGAACACAAGCAAATACGGACTCTTTAAATGGGGGAACAGTAATTGGAGATAGAGTAGTTACTTTAACCGATGGTACGGGATATACGGCAGGAAAATGGATTCAGATAGATACTGGAAGTAATGCAGAAGTTAGAGAAATTCTTATTTTATCTTCAAATACTGTAACTCTTAATTACCCATTAATGGTTGCTCACGCAGATGGCGTTGCTACTTATGAAGCTTCAGGAGTCTTTACCCACACTGTACAAGAAAGTGCAAAACTTCCAAGTATGTCATGGAATGTCTTAATGAGAGACAGTGGGGAAGTAGCCACCAATGACTTCATAAGACGATTTGTAGGGGGTGTAGTGAATAGAGCTACCCTATCAGCCGATGAAGGAGAAATGCTACGCTACAGTTGGGACGATGTACAGTTTCTTGATCTTGTACACAATCAAACTAGAAACTCTGCAATATCAGGTGATGCGGCTACTAATGATCTTATGGAAAAGTCTAGCAATATGTTATTATCTCCGTTAGGAATTGGTGGCGATATGGGAAACTCTTCAGGAGCTTTTGATACACCTGATTATCCAACAACAGAACCTTATTACTACTCACAAGGATGTTTGACATTCTTCGGGGTAGAGTTTGCAAGAGTAAGAAACTTTAGATTAGAAATCAATAATAATATTGAACCTAGATACTATATGAAAGATAAAGGTGGGAAGAGAATTCCTTCCGAGATTCAAGAAAGTAGAAGAGAATATCGTTTAACAGCGACCATCGCTCTTCCAGATAGTTTCGCAGCAACGGCTACAACTCGTAGTCTGTGGAAAGAATTATTGTTAGAGGGTGATCTTTCAGGAACAGGAACTCCAGCCTTAACTGGTTTTGATATGACATTAACCTTCACAAGAGGAACTAATGATACAATTACAATTACATCGCCTTCTTCAAGTGCTTCAAGTACGTTTGATTCACAAGGTTGTTTCTTCATTAGAGCAACCCATAACATAGAGACTGATTCTCCTCTACAAGTTGATGGAGAAATCATGATGAGAAACATGTCTGTTGTCATTGTTGATAGCATTCCAGTATATCCATAATAAAAAGAAAATAAAGAGGTAAAAGAAAATGGCTTACAATCCAGAGAGAATGAAATTTAATAGAACACCAAAACCAGTAGAATTAAAAGTACCAATGCCTTGCACTGTTTGCGATTTTGTTACAAATGCGGAATGCACAGAGCATGATGGGGCAGTAGAAATTATTCCTATTACAGTAGTTGGTGTGCCTTGGGCAAAGAGAAATTACATTAAATCACAATGTATTTCATTTGATGAGAATCAAAATACTCATTTTGATAGCCAACAGTATGCAGCAGAATGTTTGAAAATAATGATTAAAGAAGCTCCGTGGGGAATTACTGATGATGTTTTCTTAATTCAAGTAGGAGACGAGCTTGGTGCTGCCTTAGAAACCCTATTACCAAGTATTGGTGTAGAGGAAAAAAATAAAGATGCAGGAGAGAGTTTTTCAGACATAAAAAAAGAGTAAGTGAAGTATTGGCAGGCGTAGGAAGCAATACTTTCGATATTGAAAAAATTCAATTCTATATCCATCTTTTAAGTATGTTAGAAATTGGAATTCCCTACGAAACAATTTTTGAATTAGATGAAGAAGAGAGTACTTATATTCAAGCAACTCATGTTGCTATACAAGAACTGAGGAATAAACAACAATAATGCCTGATGGCGAAGTTAGCGGTACAATTAACGTAGAGGTTATTTATAAAGAAGCCGGTGGTGCTGGAGTTTCTGCTTCAGATGTTACTGGTGGTGGAGCCGCGTCTGGTTCAGCCGCTGCAGCCGCTACAAAAAAGAACAATCTAATGTTTGCTGAAATGGCAAAATTTGCAAAAATTACTGCCGGTGCTGTGACTGTTGGGGCTGTAATTAAACAATCTAAAGTTATGAGTGGTATGTTAGGAGCAATATTACAACTACTTGGGGCTTTAGTGGATATATTCCTTTCATTCTTTATGCCTTTATTAATCCCATTAATTAAAGGCTTTGCTTCTGTTGTCAAATGGTTCGCTCGTTTTATGGATGATCCAATGGCGGCTGTAAAAGAAGCTCTTACAGCCCTTGGTAGTTTAATAAAAGATTTAGTTACAGGGTTTTTTGAAGGGTTTCCTACTTCCTTTAGCGACTTAGCCGATTTATTTGGAAAAATTGATTTCGGTGGGATTTTTGAAACCGTTTTAAAACTCGCTGTAGGTGGTCTAGGTTTAGTTGCACTATTTGCAACATTAACTGCTCCATTTGCTGCATTAAAACTAGCTCTTACTGTTGCTAGTACCACAGTAACTACTTTATTTGGTGTTGCTGGACTGTTAGCAAGAACAATGCCTAGTTTCTTCAATTACCTCAAAAATTTGAAGATTCCAGGGTTAGGGGGTGGTAGTGGAGTTGGGTTAGGCGTAGCTGGTGGCGGTGATGTTCCTCCTGTTGGGGCTATTACTGGATTAGGAACGCTTACAACCACATTAGCGGTTACAGGATTAGCTATGGGTGCAATTATTGGGGAATTTTATCTAGTGGCTAAACTACTTGGTAAAGGTGCAACACCTTCTGAAATATACAAACGCGGCTTATTAGAAATGTCACAACAAGATAAAGACTTCATTGCAACTATGATGAGTCAATTAAGTCGTGAGGATCAAACAGCATTTAAACAAAGTTTTACAAGTGAAACTACAGGAAAATTGTTGGAGTCTTGGGGTATTGATGCGGCTAAAAGAACTTCTACAAACCCGAATATTGTAATCAGTCCTGACACACAAATTCATATTACGGTAGAACAGGGAGAGGATGGGTTTATTGGTATTACTAAAGTAGATGCCGCATATGCCCAAACTATAATAGATAGAGAATTAACTGAATTTCATAGATTTGATGGAGAAGGATAAAAATGGCTTTAGCACTTAAATTATCACGAACAGGTGATTCAGGAGTTACTGCATATATGTTGAAAGCGATCAGCTTAAAGATTCAACATATACGTTCTCCTATAGCTATCCCCTTGCCTGGAGAAGCTCCAATGTTACTTGATTTAGGGCAATGGAAATTAAATATCACTGTCAGTGGTGACACTGATTTTACAGGCCATGATGAAAATGATGGGGCTATTGCTATTGCTGATAGAGATGATCTTGAATTTATTTTCGATCCAACAGAAACAAACTCATGGCACAATGAAACAATTACTTTTACTGATGATACAAACTCTAATGCAGTTACCTATACAGTAAAAATGGCACAACTAACTTTAGAAAAAGTTGATGCGAAAGACTACTACACCTTCACCCTTTCTATGGTTGGTTTTTTAGATTAATAAAAATAAGAGGATAGAATGCCAGCATCTAGTTTTGAATACCTGGTAGGCACTACCTGGACAGCCGAGACAAACTACATCAGAATGGAAATTACTGATAATTTATATTTGCCGTTAGCTTTAAAAGTAACTATTGCAGATAATAATGCAAATACTTTAAATGCTAGACAGAGTGTATACACACGCTATCAAAAAGTTCGAGTAATCGAAGGAAATAGTGGACGTTTAATTTTTAATGGAAAAATTGAAAGAATTCTTCCACATTTTGATGGAGAGGGGGGATATGGACAAACTGTAGAATTAGTTTGTTATGATAATCTTAATGAACTTCTAAAACAAGAAATGAATGAAGATGCAACTTATGGTAGTTCAACCACTAGAAGTGCGATCATTGAAGATATTATTAATGGTGGTGGGGCCGGTGAATTTACTGCTCATGCTTGGCAAGGTTCTCCATTAAATATTGGTACTTCTGATACAGATAAGTTTGTTGCTTCTGGAACACCATTAGCTGGTGGAGATGGAAATACAAGTTTAACAGGTTCAAGTAAAACTCCATTGAGAGTAATAGAAGAGCTTGCACTTGAAGATAAACAAACAACAAACACTCATTTAAGTGGACATGACTATTTCTTAGATTTTGAATTTAGTTCTCTTGTGTCTGATAAATCAAGTAGTGATCCACAACCTGATTTAAACTATCACTCTAGAGGAACTGTACCAGAAACTCCTGCTACTTATGGGTTAACTCTACAATATCAAGGAACTGATACGGCATTAGTTGATCCGATTTTTGCTAACTATAATTTCCCACGCCAAGGAGATGAAATTATAACTAAAGTAAGAACGGAGTATGTAAGTAGTGTTGATACCGGACGTGCCCCAACTACTAAAGAAGTAATCATGATTAATCATGGAGCAATTACTGGTGGAACTTTTAGTGTAGATGATGTAATTACTTGGAACACTACTAAAACAGCTATTGTTGCAAAAGTAATGGAAGATAATAGAGGCTTACTTATTTCCTCAAATGGAGATAATACCTGGTTAGACGTTATTAGCGGTTTTGGCATTGATAATGGTAGTGGACAAACTGCAACTGTTAATGCTACTACAGATTCTATACCCGATACTGGTATTCCACCTGGATCAATTAGAGAAGTAATTTCTCAAGATATTCAGGCTGTCGTTATTCAATATGAAAATGAAACAATAACTAAAATAATGGATAGAGCGTCAACCCTTCTTCAATCTGGGGGAGATATTGTTTTCAGAGGAAATGTATCTGTTCTTAAATGGCCTTACCACGTAGTTACTGGAACAAATACTGGAGCTAGTGCAACTGTTTTAACTGATTCTGGAGCACAGTTTATAAAAAATGGAATTCGTGTAGGAGATGAAGTACAAAACACCACAGACAGCATTACTGGTTTAATTACAGGTGTAACAGCAACTACAATTACAGTAAGTGCTGGTGGTATGTCTTGGGCAACTAATGATGTATATGAAATCTATGTAATGAATCGAGCGGGACACTCAACATATGTTATCCCC
>Ga0256397_1000020_pt1 | contig 13381 bp, 21 predicted proteins | sample KryLIviralmetaG_2_FD_191189 | JGI IMG/M metagenome (GOLD analysis project Ga0256397, IMG submission 191189) | Seawater viral communities from deep brine pools at the bottom of the Mediterranean Sea - Kryos LI F3 | ecosystem: Environmental > Aquatic > Marine > Bathypelagic | place: Mediterranean...
TAATGGGATTTTTTTCTAACTGTACAACAGGTTTAGCTGAGGCTAATTCAGGTTTAGCTGAGGCTAATTCAGAACGAGACGTCTCAGCTACCTATAAGGAAGCGGGGAAAAATTACACTCAAAACACAAGAAGAGACTTAAAACTGAGGGGAATACCTACTCCTAAATACAATCCTAGACCAGCTCAATATGAGACACCAGAAAGAAGAATGTGGCCAGATAAATGCCAGGTATGCGGTAAAGGAAGCGTAAATCAAATTTGCGTGGCCTGTAAACCAGCTTGGAGCCGGGGGCTAGTAAAAGCTAAAGAGGTAAAAAATTACAGCACATATCACATGGTACACACTGAAACCTATCTAAGAAACATATTAGTGAATTTCAGAATTGATAAAGGTTACGACCCAAAGCTAATGAGAATGCATCCTGAAACATATGTAGAACTTTTCAACGATTGTTCTATAGGCTCAAGAGGGTATGTTATAGACTATGAGTTATATGGTATAAAAGTAGTCACAGACACACAATTTGACGAGGGGGAGATTAGGTGTGAGTATAGAGATATAAAAGAAGAAATACACACAGCATCAGGATATGGAGCACCACAAATGTATATCCAGGCATCAGGTAGCTATACAGCTACAAGCAGAGCCTAGTATAGGAAGGAGAGGAAGAATGCAAATAAGTGGACTTTGTGCCTGTGGAGCAAGGCTTAGGCACGTAGGATATCAATGTAGACCGTGTAAGGACAAACAAATGTTTGTAAATAATGTAGAATTCATTTATAAAGGAGATGATGTAGAGTCTACAAAAGTCGTGCGTAAGAAATTCACGTATACAATCAAGACTGTAGACCACCCCCTCGCAGCAATCGAGAGACAATCAGGTATTTACTATAAGGGTGATAAGGTTGTTTTTGATTCTAGTAGGGTCCCTTCCTACGGAAGAATAAAGCTAACATGTAAGATGGATGGCTATGAAGACCAAGAGATGTATTTCGACAATCCAGGTAATATATATGAGTTTGAGCTCCCCGAATGGCAACGCAATAGATAATCATAGATCAACTTATATACTGATAACGACTAAGGTAAGCTTGCCTGATGAGAAAACGGTCTACTTGTAGATTTACCTAAGGTAAACTATATACCTCTAGTTCCTTATAAAGGACATGGGAGTTATGAAATAACTTGGGACGAGTTAATAAATTAACAGGCAGGTGTAACCATGCCTAGAGATATATGTAATTTAACCAATGAGATAGAAGAAGAGGGTAACATAAAAGAAGCTATATCGTTTAACTCTATTATACGCCTAATGGAAGCTGAAGACCCAGAAATTGCAGAGACAATTAAAGCACTTCCAGCCCTCCCTGCTTTATTGCGCTCTGTGCACAAACATGCCTATTGGGCAGGTGCGGACTTTGGTAGATTAACGTTTTTAAAAATAGCTGAAGATGAGGAACTCCAAGAGACCCTCTCAGAATCAGCCAAAGCTGATGATGAACGTGATCAAAGATGTAATTCATCCTGAAGCCGCTCAGAAAGACGAAGGTGCCTAAAGGCATAGATTTATAAGACACAACATCCTATATACAGTATGTTAGAAGAAGTAAACACAAAAGAATACCGTTTGCCCTTGAAAGAATTTCAAGAACAATATGGTATTAAAGGTAAAGTTACAAATGTAACATATTATGGAAGTTCTTGTGATACTGACAAAGTAACAAAAGAACAATTCATAAGCATTGAAACAGAGGTCGAATAGACCCATGCTGATTAAATTATATGAGGTTTCCTCATGCTTATAAAGCTCTATCCAGGCCTAGTATGCAAAAAATGCGCTTCGCGCATGGAACTTGGAAATGATAAACCAGGTGCATTGAACCTAGTGTTAAACGAAGACATGATGATAAAGTACCACGATTTTGACATTATAATTTCGTGCCCTGCATGTGTTAGTGTACACCACGGAGTAGGCTTTATACGAGATAGCACATTTAAAGGTGTGTATAAATACGAGTTAGCCAAATGATTAATTTGAACGCTAATGCCTTGAATAGAATGGTAAGCCAATTAAAAAAAATGGAAAATGAACCAATAAGAGAACTTAGAATAACATGTACATTTTGTAATACCAAAACTAGAGACACAGCCAAGAGAAAAGGTATATGCCCTAGTTGTGATATGAAATTACAGAAAAGATGTATTATCGGGTCGGATGCCTATGCAGGCATAAGAGTGTTTATTGTAGCTAACGATAGTAATAGACTTATAGGCGAATACACCCCCCATTACAGACAAGGTATTGACTTTATAGCAGATGACATACATGCAAACAGAGGTAGAGGAGTTAACCCAAGAGCCATAACATATACAGTGGCCTTTGTTAAAGACATATTTGGTGCTAAATTAAGACACAAGTTTACTACTACCGAAAATAGGATATCCGACTTGGATGTATATATGGGAGTTATTGAAATTAACAAACAACAGTTAGAGGCTGATTCAAATTGAAGCGTCATGGTAAGGCTACCAAAGTAGGTAACGGCTGGCACGTAGAATTCTCGGAAGATTTCCTAGCGGAAATGAAAGATATGCCCAAAGAAGACCAAGAGGCAATGCAAGAACTAATAGATGGTCTAAAAGACGGTAGTATAGACCCTATGAAGATGGGTGTTAGACACTGTGGTTATTGTGGTGAAGATATTAGAAACTCCCCTCTGGAAGTAGATATGTGTGAAGCTTGTCTTATGAAGTATCAGTAAAATAATCTAAACTATCTGTAGATGTAAAGAAATTAGTATTAGCTACAGTTCCTGCGTCACCATATTCACCACCTACTGATAATGTCTGACTTTGTAATTGTCCGTTGATATAAACTTGTTTTCTGAACCTTTTACCATCCTTAGATGCATAAGTCAAAGTCGTAGTTACTGTTTCCTCTTTTTCCATTACTATTGCGTCCTCAACACCTAGGGCAAACATGGCAGGTTGTGCATACTCTGTCTTAGTATCTGAACTTACCAAGTCCCAGTCTGCGTCAAATTTCAATGATTGTATTTTAGGTGTCTCTATTTTAGGTCTATTAGTTTTAACCCATCTACCTGATTCAGGTTGATATTCAATTATTTTCTTCTTTTTAAGATCTTTACATGGTCTACATAGTCTTCCTCCGCCACGTAGTTTTACTTCACAGTGATCACACTCTGCTGTCATATCTAATGGCTTTGTTGTACATGTAGAAAGGCCTCCCATAAAGGTCGCACCTCCGGTGCTCCCTGATAATATACCAAACTGCGAGTCTTCTATACTAGTGTCCGCAGTGGTAGCAGTTGATACCGTCCCATATGATGTGTACGTCTGGTAATGACCTACACTCGTGTACCCTATATCCGACATTACCGACCTGAGTTGTTATAGCTCTTGTTCTTTTTGCCTTCATTGGTAGGTTCCCCCGGTTTGTAGTCTTGGTTGGTAAATTTATCGACTGTGCATTTAATGTTGTTACATATAGCTTGTTTTCCGTTAAGTAAAATAATGCGGGATTGAACCCCGCAGCTTGGGCATTTAATCATACCCTAAAACCTCTTAGTCTACTAGATATCTTTGCATATGAATCCGGAAGACCGTCTTGACGTTTTTCTTTGTATTCATCAAATTTGTCATCTAGACCAGTTTTACCTTTACTGAAACAGTCCATACATGTAGTAGATGCAGTCTTGATTATTTCTTTTTTGCACACTTTACATTGGATGTACTCTGTTCCGAATTCATCTGTTCGTTTAAATATCACGAACTTTGGCCTCCAATCTGTCTAGGTCGCCAGGAAGTCCTAACAAATAAATGGGTGCTACTGCACCCTCAAGATCTGTCTTGGCTATTTTACGGACCTGAAATCCGTCTTTTAATACGTTCATTTTAATGAGCACCCTTCACATATAGGTAACCCTTCTTTCAAAATTAATGTTGAATTAGACTCATAACATTGGTGACATAGACCTTTCAAATTTCTTCCACCTTATACTCTGATTCATCTATTCCTATTAGGGCCCTCCTAAATATATCATATATTCTACTCTTCTCATTAGTCTCTATATCCTGTGTAAGAGTTACTCTATACTTCATTTAAAGTGCTCCTGTTCTTTTTCAACAGCATTCATTTCTGTTTTAGATATTGCTATTACTTCATCTATCAATTTTAGTCTAAATTTCTTGCAATCATCATACAGGTATGTACCTGAGTCCATTTGTCTAGGTTCTGCTTCCACATGCTTTCTAATTGCTTGTAAATCTGCATAGTGTTCGGCAGCGTTCTTTTTATCGCTCCACATAACGTTATATAGTTGGATACTACATATAAACGTATGGATAATATGGATCGGAGTATACCCTGTATACTATGTAGGTTACCAGCAATAGGCGTCTCGAAGATGTGTCGAGATTGTTCTATAGAGCATTTCATAGAAATCAAAAGAAATATATATCCCATTAGCGTAAAGGAATTAGAAGATAAATGGAAGAATATGAAGTCGATGAGTTGGTAGAGAATATAGAAGTATTAGCTACCGAGATGAAACAATTAGAATTCCAATTTGAAGGTCTTAAAGAAGACACTGAACGTATGGAAGAATCACAACCATTCTTACAAAGACAGATAGCTCTAAACAACAGAAAGATGATTAAACTATCTAATGTTATGATTGTAAAGGCTAATAAAAAGAAAGATCTTGATGCAGACCTAGGTGCTTATCAAATGATGAAACAAGGTGAAGAGAAAGTTAAACTGGATAAAGAATCTGCAGAGAAAGTGGCAAAAGCTGCTAAAAGCAACCCTAGAAAGGCGAAACCTAATATAGAAGATACGCCTAAAGAATAACATGGGATGCGGATGTTCTGGAGAAGCTTGTGAGATGGATGCCGATGGCATGTTTCGAAAAAAGTCAGACAAGAAGAAACGAGCAGGGTCGATTGATAAGGCCATCAATATTTGATAAATTGCACTTTATTTTTAGATTAAAAAACTGTAGATGTGACGCTTGTACAGATTTCTTCTGGTTGGTGAGAGATTGAATAAAGATAACCCTATATGCAAATCATGTAAGTTTACAAGGATTTGTAGTGGTAAATGTATTAGACTAGCTGGCTCGTTACACCAGTCAAGGCTGCAGGCTAATTTTCATTAGTTATCCCACTTCACCTAATGCAAACTCACATTACTAGTCAATTATTATACGTGTTTGTTGTATATATTTGTTATTTATTTAATAATTTTTACTGTATTATTTATTTATTTAATAACTTTTTTTTCTTTGTACACGGGTTCAGAATCATTATATATCATAAAGTCTATACCTAGATATGGGAATATGTAGATGTCAAGAAGGAAAGAGTTGTTCAGTACACTTCTTTAGAAGCTCTATTAATCCTGACAAGTATAAAGCAGAAAAAAAGACATTTGAGAAGAAATATTCCAAGAAAAGGACACCAGAATATGACGTCGAGTAATCCTTGCGAATGTGACAACTGTGATTGTATTGATCATAAGGTTTGTGACTGTGATGATTGTGAATGTATAGAGTGCCCCTGTTAAATAGCTAAACATATATATAGAGTAACGCATATATACTAGTATGGTCGTCGCGGGATACCGAAGGACCCACCTCCAGCAGGTACCCGCCTTAGACCTCTTGGGATTGCCAGAGGCAGTAACTAGGGTTACGATCGTGTGGAAGAGTGTAGAGACATCACCACACCTCTCCATTGGAGAAAAATTTATTTATTTTACCGAAAAATTTATTTTTCAGAAAATTTTATATACATAGAGAACATATATAAAACATGGGTATTAGGCAACGTTTTGGTGATGTATACAAGGCCCTAACCAACACAAATAAGGGATTTACTGAAACTACGTCACGTCCAGCACTCATGCAGCCTTACATGGCTACTGATACAGGTGCCAAACTACCAATTTTCCCATTCCCACTCATAATGATCTATGAGTTGTCAGATAATGTTGACGCTTTACGTATTTCTATCGAAACTATCAACCGAGAAATGTTCAAAAACGGTTTTGAGGTCGTTGAAAAGTACAAATACAAATGTAATAACTGTGGAAAGGAGTTTGACGGCAAACCATCGGCTACAGACGGCTTTGATAACAGAGGAGACGACAAAAAAGGCAAGAAAGGTGATAAAAAAGAAGTAAAAAAGGAAGGTGAGAAGGATGCAATGGGTGTTTCCATGACAACACGTATGGAAGAGGCTCAAAAAGAGAAACCAGAATGTGATGATTGTGGTTCTAACGATATAATTCGCCCAAAACCAGAAAATAGAAAGATTTTACAGAACCTTTACACTTGTTTCGTGAACAATAACGATCAAACCATAGAAGATGTTGGTAGAATGCTCGAAAGAGACCTGGAGGTAGCGGATAATGCATACTTATTACTATTGAAGAACTACTTTATTAATGATTCCACTGGTAAGATTGATCCTGTTAAGACTGAGATTAAAGAACTGATAAGAATAGATCCCCCTCAAGTAGCAATGATTGCTGACTCTGATGGTAGAATAGGATTTGACGATAAGAGGAATGCCGTATATGTGTGTCCAAGATTTGAGCACAGAGACAAACGGCTTTCGAAACCTAAATGTGACCGATGCGGAGCGGAGGCTCTAAAAGCATTACTAGAAGTAAGTTCAGTATACTCAGTAGGTATACCACAACCTAAGAGAGTCATCTATGCACAAGGAGAAGTTATCTGGGTAGCAGGTAAATACAAACCAGGATTAATTTACGGGTTCAGCCCAATTTACGCTTTATGGTCCAAAGTGATGTCACTATCACATATGGATGAATATATCAGAAAGTATTTCGATAAAATGCGTCCACCAAGAGGATTGCTTGTAATTGCATCAAGAAACTATGAAACGTTCAGAAAGTCATGGAGTGCACTTGAGCAGAGAGCTATTGAAGATCCTTACATGATACATCCACTTTTGGTCGAATCAGACAAGGGTGGAAGACAAATGGCGCAATGGATTGACTTTACAGGTTCATTAAAAGAATTACAGTTCTTAGACATTAGAAGAGAGCTAAGACAAATCATTGGTGCCGCCTATGGAGTGTTGCCACTTTACTTTGGTGAGTTGCCTTCTGGGTGGGCCAATGAAGGTATGCAAGTTACTATTACTAATAGACATGTTAAATGGTCACAAGACTTTTTGAAAACACATATTTTCGATAGATTAGCTAAAGAACTTTTAGTACTTGATTGGAGTCTACAACTCAAAGAAGGTGAAGAAGCAGACGAACTTAGAGACCTTGAGATACAAGCACAAGAGATTCAGAACAACGCAACCCTCCAACAAATGGGATTCGATGTTAAACGTACTCACACTGGTGATTGGATTGTAGGTAAAGAACCAACCTTTGAACAACTTATGATGCCTCAAATGGCAATGGCAGAACAACAGATAGCTGCTGACTCTAGCTTAGAAGGACAGAAACAAGGCAGAGGTAACTCTACAACTGGTAACGGAGAACGTAACGCTGGTACTAAACAAGGTGGTCCTGCTAACAAAAGACCATCAGACCCTGGTGGTTCTGGTCAAGGTAGTCCAACTGCAGGCGGTAAGAAACGCTCTGGAGCATTCAACGACTCACAAAAATCAGTAGGACATACTAGAGAGTATTGGGTTAACAAGATTACAAAGTCCAGTGGTGTAAGTGATGTAGAGGCTAATGTTATGGTTGACACATGGGAATCAGAGTTCAAGAAATCTGGTACAATATACTTCCCAATGGTAGTTGATGAGGAAGATGAAAAGGCACCAGGACTCGCTCAAACAGTCAGAAGAAAGAAATCTAAAACTAAATACGTTATCAGAAGAGAAGGATTACCTGACATGGAAATAACAAAGAGTGAGGAAGAAGATGGCGCTTGATGGTAAAGACACTCTATGGCCTTACAGAATTGCTATCACAATCAAAAGTATAAAACATATAGAAGAAATTTAATAAGATTTATATAAGGTATAAGCCTATATGTATGAGTGGCAAAGAGTAAAACTACTAAGAAAGTAAAAGATGAATCTAACAAGTATGTTAATTCTGTATCTCAGATGCCTCCTGAGAAAAACGATGACGTGTATCGATCAATACGTTATAAAGCAGATGTTAAAACGCTCATTGTACGTACTGAAATAGGTTACGATCTTGTATTTGAACTACAACCACAAATTAGAGTGAATCCTTACGAAGCAACAGACAAGGGTACTCCAAAATTCCAAACATCAATAGTGTGGGTTATGAAGGGAGCCCGCCCAAGAGGTAATGTGATGAAGGTACCAGAAATAGAGAAACTCATTAAAGATAGATCACTGTTACCTAAGGAGGTCGATTGGGATATCGTTCAATTAGGATTCGTATACTCTAACGCTAGAGATCCAAACAACCATAGATGGTGGTTAGAAGCATTAAAGACTGGCAAATCGATGGGTCAGTTTGATAGTATTATGTCAGAGTATGCTATGCAAATTTCTTCTACCGCACCTATTGGTACGAGATCTTGGTTTGATGGTATCCATCATGGGAGGTTTACATTCGCGAAAGACAATATCGAAGACGCAAAAGAGATATCCAAAGGTCACATTCACGTCAAAGGTAATGGAAAAGGTAAACTTGGTGCCATTAAATCCACTTATACTATACCAGATACATGTAAAGTCTTTAGATTACGTTTCGACATTAGAAAGAATCATTGGTATATTGAAGCTATTGACGAAAAAGGAGCCGTAATCGGTGAGACTATGGTGAGTAAAAACATCATATCAGATGCTAGATTCAAAGGACATATATCTAATCACCCACAAAGACCAAAGGTTTCTGGACTCATAGCAAGAGAAGATGTTGAAGTAATCAACCATACAGACGCAATATGTATGATCAAAGGTAAAGTCTAAATAGGCCTATAACTATTATATATCATGTTTAATAGGAAAAAAGATCCAATGGAATATATCACTAAAAAGAACTTTGATATGGTCAGGGAGTGCCTTATGCAGGGACTCCACTCTAAAGATCCCAAATCTATAGTAGAAAGAATGGTACAAACAACAGATATACCAAGAGAAGCATGTCAAGCTATAGTATCACAGGAGATAGGAGGCGCATTTGATGCGTTTGTAGGCAAGAATGGCGGATAAACTAGAAGTAAATACAGGTGGAACCAAGCGTGGAGACAAGCTTTGGGAAGCACATCAGAAGGATGAGCAGAAAGCAGTCAATAATCACAAGGAAGGTTGGTGTTGGCGGTGCGAAAAGAAGAAAGCAGTCTCTGCAACACTGTTTAATGTGTGTGGTAGGTGCCGTAGAAACAAGGATGAAGTGCATACATTGGCCACAGTAGCCGATAAAGGGTGGGATATGTGTATGTTCTGCAGTAAATACACCTGGGACATCAAACAACTCAATGCTAGACTATGTTATAATTGTCACCATGTAATCAGAAAGAACCTACATGACTTTAGAAGAGGTGGTGGTACTACCAAAATTGACCCATTCTGGCGTTCAATGAGGAAACAACAAGGAAAAGACTTTTTATTCAGAGAAGGTATTACTAAAAACTTTAGAAAATAATCAGTGTTTAACTGGTCTCATTATTAAATTAATACGTGGTCTAGTTGTATCATATAGAATATAACCTCTAACGTGTCCAATAGACTCTTCATCTCCATGATTGTATGCTCTTGCTATGGCGAGGCTCTTTTCTACCTCTTGTCCTACAAATATTACATTATCCTTACTTCTAATGACTTCTACTATTGGTTCAAAATCTTTCTCGTATTTCTCAAAAGCTTTCTCACCACCATCAAAGTACACTAAACTCTTAGAAAAGTCAGGTCTATACCCTGCAGCTTTATTTGTACCACCGGCAACAAGAACTATACTCTTCTCATTGATGTGTAGTGCTGACAGATGCTCTTCAGATATAGTATCCTGGCCTTGAGGGTATAATTTCATATATTCCTCTAATGTTTCATATACGTAGACTGATGCATTTGTCATACTTTATATAACAAGAGACACTATATAAACGTATGCTTGAGCCGTATTTATCATGTAAGAAGTGTAAGCGCGGTATAACACGATACACAATAGATCGACCGTATGAACACCCTAATGGTAATCCTGCAGTTAGAACATATAGTATAAAATTCTGCTGGGGTTGTGGATACTTTTCAATATATCCTAATATCCGAGATGATTTCACTGAGGAGATACTCCGTAATAGATTCCTCATCATAGAACTAATAGAATCGAAAGAACTAAAGCCTGTGATAAAATGATTGAAGTAATACTCACTTGTGTGATATCTGGTATAGTGTTATTAATTACAGCAGGTACAGGGGCATATGTTGTTAATTATTTTAGGTTAAAAAAACAAGAAATAGTATCAAATGCAAATGATATACTAAATCTTAAACAATCTATACTTATTATTAGGAAGGCCCTTATAATAATAACAAAAGCAATAGATAGACAAACAGAAAAGGCACATGGAGATGACCCTGAATTATCTGAACTTACGAGGGATTTACTCAGGCATGATGAAGAAGATAAAGTATAAGTTTATATAACGCATCAACGTAAGCAGGATATGGTATTCGAAACAGCAGGTCGACTCAGATATCATGCCCTATGGGCATATACTGCAATCGTTGGAATGAGCATTGGATTGGATAAACTTCCATTAAATGACTTCCAAGCATTGATCACAGTATTAGCACCAATCGCATTAGTTATTACAGCCGATATAGTGAAAAACCGAAACAAGATTAATGCTTCCTAGGGAAATTATTAAATAGTATAACGCTATATAAATCTCATGGGAGATCACCTATTTTTTTCTAAGCTTATCACTAAAGATCTAACAGCCGTAGATAGTACTAGAAGACTATTTGAGGGTGTGTTGACCGTAGAGATGAAGGATAGGCAAGGAGAGATCACCGTACGTGACGAGTTACTTAAAGTGCTACCTATATGGATTGCACGAGGGGGACCTATTACAGATACACATTCTAACAGAGTTGTAGGTAAAGGAATTAACTATGCAGCAACCACCGTAACAGACTCAGATGGTAAACAATTTGCAGCTATCACTATACAAGGAGAGATATTCAAAGACTATGAACTAGACAATGAAATTTGGGATTCAATTAAAACAGGTAAATACAAAGGACTATCATTCGGGGGAGCCACTAAATCAGATAGAACTCCTATACTAGAAAAAGATGGTTCAGTAGCTTATGCTCTTAAAGACTTAGAACAATATGAAGTAGCAGTATGTGAAGAACCAGCCGTACCATTAGCAATAATCACTCAACATAATGCAATAGCTAAAGCAATGGCAGGTAACACCGTAGACAGAGGTAATGGTAATATGTGTATTAGATGTGATAAATTCAAATGCTATATAGATAAGAACGGAGAAGACTTTTCAGATAACAAAGGACCTAACATACCACAGAAAGATCCAAAAGCAGAAGCCTTAGAAGCTGACCGTAGTCAAGGTGCAAACCAAGAGAACGGTGCAACCTATAGAGGTACTGACAAAGGAAGATCTGTTGTAGATTCAGCAAGATATGCAGAGAATGAGACCGTAAGCTTAGACAACGAAGCAGGCACTCCAAAGGTTAAAGATAATAAAGCTATGGATGAAGATGATGATGAGATGTTAGATAGAGCAGGACTTGAAGAAGAAAAGAAATTAGAGTATGCAAAGGGTGACCCAGAAGGACCTATTACAAAAGATGATACTAATAACCCAGGAGGTAAACAATATGATCAGACTAACGCAGCAGGAGATAAGACAGACAAGTACGGTAACAAGATACCTAAAGTTATGAGTAAGAAACCTAAACAAACCGAAGAGCAACCAAAGGGCCGTATGACCAGTAGAGTATCAGAAGGAAGTAAGATAGGAAACACCGTAGAGACACATACAATGTCACCAAAGGACCTCAGACGTAGAGAAGCTAGAATAGGTATAGGTGAAGGTGCTAAAAAGAAACCAGGAGCCTGGGGTAAGACAATAATCGGAGGTAAACAAATTCAAGCTAAATCATTAGACTTACTAAGTGCATCATTTTCAATTAAAGCAGGTATAAATATGGTTAAACCACTAAGAGGTGGAGATAAATATCCAGGTGTAAAGAACCCTATTGTACCTGATAAGATGAAACCATCTAAAGAAATGGATAATTCATCTACTAATCCAAAAAAAGAGAATATGCAACATGGTTCCTTAAGTGATGCTTCACGATCAAACTTTGAAGCTAACCACTTAGACCCAGAGGTAGCTGACAAATTAAAGACAGATTACAATACATGTGAAGTTGTACGAGAATATTGTGATGATTCTCAAAAAAAATCTCACTTAGACAGACGAACTAGAAAATATTCATTTGATGAGGTACAAGCAATTTTAGAAAAACTGTTAAAAAGTAACCACGAACAAGCACTACATGATAGAAATGGCACATCTGATTTCATCCATGCCAGACATTTTGTTACAACAGATGGAAGAATAACAAGACATCATAATGATTCACATGAAGAGCAGGTAAGAAGTTTAGGACATAAAGACCTACCATCATATTTAAAAGATACCGGGTCAGCAAGAGTTACACATGATGATAAAACTAATGAATTTTCAGTTCACACACATAAACCAATGACGTCACATCAAGAACGAACTATACGAAATCATATGAGAGATAATAAGATAAGTGAAGATAAAGTGATATTTGATAATTTTCATGATAAAGGTCCTGGTGAAACAGGTGAGTCACATGCACATCACAGTAAAGTTTTCCCAAAAGGAAACCATAATAACATAACTGATAATGTATTAACTGATAAAGCAGAAAAGTATCCAGGCTTAGAGAAAAAGAATGAGTTACAAGCAGGTATTGATAGTAATTCTAAACAAAACCCTGGTGTTAAAACACTACATGACGAATTTCAAGCAACTATGGATAAAAAAATACCACTTTCAAAAGTACCTGACACTAAGAAACCAGGTAGTATAAGTGAGTTTGAATCAAATAGTAATCATGATTCAGCCAGAGGAGGTCAATCATATGATAGAGAAATAGCTGATAGATTTAAGACTGATTACAATACATGTGAGGTAGTACGTGAGTACTGTGATGAGAAGAATAAGATGGCACCACACTTCGTAGATGAACATGGTGATACATGGTATGCATATAAGACTAATTCAAGTAACACATTTACTGGTGAGCCAGGTGGTGGTAACTTTGGTAGAGAACCAGGAATTACTAGAGATGATGAATCTAAATCACCTCAAGAG
>Ga0256397_1000021_pt1 | contig 13218 bp, 28 predicted proteins | sample KryLIviralmetaG_2_FD_191189 | JGI IMG/M metagenome (GOLD analysis project Ga0256397, IMG submission 191189) | Seawater viral communities from deep brine pools at the bottom of the Mediterranean Sea - Kryos LI F3 | ecosystem: Environmental > Aquatic > Marine > Bathypelagic | place: Mediterranean...
CTAATTAAATAATCTCTATCTATCATTTATTTCCTCTGAGTTTCCACATTTACATATAGCGAACCATCCTTTTTCAACTTTTTCTATATCTGTCCAAATAGACTGTTTACATGCCGAACAAGAAAGGTTTGTTAAATCATTCTGAGGGTAATAACGTTCCATTATTCTTGCCTCCATTCTATCTTGAAGAATGTAAGTTGTTTAAGTGCCTCTTTTATATGCTTACAATCTCTTCTACGAATAATATAATCCTTACATTCGCAATCTACTTTAGTAACTAAAAAGTCATTCAATTCATCTATTGTAATCTCTGTAATATATGTATCTCCTGTCCTTGTGCTTACAAACATGAAATCAAAAACTTCATCATCATCCCTATTAAATCTTCTTCTAAACGGTTGCACTATTGTTCCAGATTTTTTTACCATACAAATTCTCCATTTTTATTTGAATACTCTCTCCAATCTCCCACTTCTATTTTTTCTAAACCATAGATTGAATGGTCATAGATATAGGTCTCACAATCTACCTTCTCTCCATTTAAATTAGTAGTTACACTCGACCTCGTATAAGCACTCTCTATTCTATCTAACACTTTCAATCCCTCAACACTATCAAACTGATACAATTCCCCCCTTATTTTTCCATCTCCTTCAACAATCATAGGAAAAGAACCGTTTGTATACATCTGAAATCCTTCTAAAACTACATCCCCTAAAAAAGTTCCTGACTGAAGATACCCATTAAGTGCGTATCCTTTTCTAAGAGTGCCGTAAACTAATATTTTGGTCATAGATTATATAAGTGCTTACGACTTATAAACCTTTCGATTAATATTGTTAATAGATTCCAAATGATCTAAAGTCTCCTCTCCCTTACCAGTTATCCGTACAATTACTTCTCTTCCAGATTTTTCAAACTCTACAAGTTTCAGTTTTTCTAATTCTACCAAGGTATCGTATCTAGACTTATAGGTTGCATAGATGCCTTTGCCTAAAACATTAATCCCTGTTTTCCCATTCTGCCTAGCTGTCGCTGAAAGCATTCTACAAGCCCTATCATTTAAAAGTATACTCATTATTGTACCCCGGGCATAGCCCTATTTGAAACTTCAGTCAATTCCCCTGTCCGGATTTCTTTTTCAAGTTTTTTAATTTGATTTTCGGGAGCATCAATTCTCTTTTTAGAGGCTCTTAAATTACTTATCTGATTTCTTAGTTTCCTCATAGGTAAGTCTGCCTTTAATTGATCTTCAAGGCTTCCTAATGTAATCTTCATAACTTCAATATCCACTTCTGATGCATCGACTTCATTTCCAAATTTATCAATAACCTTCTCCCCCTCTATATCTGACCTAAGATTTTCAATATCCTCTTGTATTAATTTACTTGGGATTTCGGAGTCTAATTGTGTTTCAAGTAATTTGAGTTGTAAGTCTGTGTCATCCTTGCTAATCTTAGCCACTTGTAACATTAACTTTCTTTCAACCATCTGTTCTTCTGCCATTTGTGTTTTCTTAAATTCTACCATTTATTTTACCTCCCGTCTTTAATTTTTGGGGGGATAATCACCCACCCTTCACTTTTCATGTTTTCTAACATGGTATCCATCCTATCTAATAACTTATTATCATCCCATACAGCCCCTTTAATCTCCTCTCTTATTTTATCTTGTTGTTCTTGATATACTTTTATTGCAGAGAATATCTGTTGAATTGTAGAGTTCATAGTAGGTGCTAATTTTAAATATTTAATTAAAATTTTTTGATCATCAATTTCATTTATATCGACCAATTCATCTACCTTCTCTATCTTCATAAGCTGACTATCTAAACTAGAAATAGCCCTTCTAAAAAGTCTCTTAAGTTCTTTCCCAAACTCATCAAACTTCTCCCCTGATTTCCTCTCAGTCATAATAGTCTTTGAAATAGCCCTATTATAAATTGTGCTAAGAAGTTTAGGAGTCATCTTCCCCCATTTACTTTCTTCCATCTCCTTAGAGATTTCAGTCCATGAGAGGTTTTTATTACGTTTTTCTATAACTGCCTCATACAACTCAGGGTCTGTATGTTTAGTAACATAGTTATTCTTTTTCTTAGTTACTTTTTTTTCTGTTTCCTGTTCCATAGTTTTGAAATTGTAAATATAAATGTTGCAAATGCAAACCCAATTAAGAACAGCAATATAAGTGACACGGTCACTATCCAAAGAGGCATAGTAACAAACCACCAAGACCAACCAATATGACCTGTCAATTTAAGACCAAGAAATAATAGGAAAAGCAATCCTAAGAAACTTACCCCTTTTGATTTTTCCATTTTTACCATTATGTAGACACCAACTTTAATTTAGCTGATTCAAATTTATACTTGAAACCGCTAATAACTACAGTCTCTCCCTCTTTTAATAAAATCTCTTCCTTAGGCCCATGAAATTCAGAAGTATCTACACCTACCTCTTCAAGTTCTTCCTTCTCTTCATTGGAAAACTCTATCTTCTCAGAGTCTATAAGCTTTTCACTAAGGGAGACGTGTTGACTATTATAATAAGTCTTATTTCCAAATTGTCTTTCAGTGTATTCTACTCTGTAACTTTTCCCAACAACCAATTTCTCATAAATCATATCATCCCATAAAGAAAATCTTTTATCAGCTATAGTGAAATATCCCGCTGGGTGATTTAGATTAGTCCCTGAATAAGGTTCTTTTTTAGTAATTACACCTGTTAAATATGGTCTTTCCATTATATATTTATATTTCAGTAGGCCTCCACACTAATGTATACCCGCTACTTCCATAGCCATATACTTTGATATTTTCTACGAGGGTTTCTCTTTCCAATTCATAGAACTTCCTTTCAACAGTATACCAACACATCTTAAGTCCATTACGTTCCTCTAATAGTTTCCTAAACATATTAATAGTAACCCATGATTTATGAGTGTTCCAAAACTCCCGAAGGTAATGTAATAGTTCTTCAGCTTGTATTCTTATTGAAGGTGGCATATTATTCTATAATTAATAGATTTATAAACTTTTTGTCATATAGTATAGAGTATAACTATACTTTCAAAGATTGAGCACAATAGTCAGGTAACTCTATTTCCCCAATAACTTCATGTTCTTTAACCTTAGATCTTGGAACTCGTTCACTCTGACCTGTGGGAATAATTACTGGGATATAATCCTTTCCCCTGAGAATAAACATCTTCTCTTCGATATTCTCTTTAATAATCATCTTAACCCTAACTATTGGGATTTTCATAAATTACCTCACATCTGTGTTTTCCCTTACAATTAGAACATTGTCCGGAAATCTCTGATTTAATTTTCAATTCAACAAAACCATCTATTCGTTCTCCATCTTCAAAAGAGCCATTAGTAATATTTACTTGGTTTTCCCAGTCAACAGAACCAAAACAAATAGGACACTTACAATTCTCTTTATCAGCTAAATAACAGTCTTCAGTCCAATAATGTCCTTTCTTACAAAGGAATTGAGAATACCCTTCATAACTCATCGTAATTCCCCCATCCTAACTTTATTGCTATTCTCAAATCTCCAAAGCTCATTTTGCAACTTACTGAAAGATTTATTACAAGAACTCTTATCACAACATAACTGGTCCACGTTAGGATTTAGTATTTCCTTATCACATATAATACATTCTATTTTTATCATAAGTTATATAATATTAATCGATTTATAAACCTTTCTATATTTCTTTAATTCCTCAATCCCATAAACCCCCTTTTTCAAAAATGGAAAAGTGGTGCTTTTACGACGAGGCATTGCACCGCCCACTGTCCCTAAGGACCCTTTTGCATGCCGAGGAAGGTAAACCATTATTTTACAACTACAGAATAGTGCTTTTCAGTTATCCACAACAAGAACGAATAAAGGCAAAATTTACTAACGATAACCGATTTATGATTTTGGTTCATCATCTTAAGCCTCATAAGACTTCCCATATCATAAAAAGACTAATTAACTCTCCCCTGGGGTTTGTCCTTAGTCCCAATAGCTTGTTCAGGATGTTTAGTCCTTCATTACTTACTAACCGTCTTGGAAGGTTTGCTAATAACTACCTAACTTCCTTCGAGAGTAGCCCGACAAGAGTTGTTCATATCTTTGTTACCGACCAGATCCCAGCGCCATAGGTCGTTTGTTTATTTCGTATGTATCTTGGCCGTAAGCTCTACTTCCAAGTTTCACGTAGTTCATTGTCATTACTGACTCACCTTGTGTCCCCTCAAGATACAGTGACCTGGAATAAATATTAAATCTCATTATCTTTATCAACCTCTTCGTCTTTTAAACCTTTCGGTTTATTTTTAAAAGCAAGGTTCATTTTAATTCCCTGTAAGTCTAAAGTTCTCCCATAAGTGAACCCCTTTATTTCATGTGGAAAGTTAATAGACATATCAAGATAGATAGGTATATCTAATTCTTTAAGGTTCATACAGAACCTAATGTCTTCACTAATAGTTCTTTTAGGGTCACTCCAATCCATAGAATAATATGGCCATTTCATTTTTTTAAATACTGATGTCTTTACTAACATCCCCACAGGTCCACTTGCTTCTACCTCAATTAATTCATCTTCCCCTGTATAGAAACAAAGATTACTAAGTTCTTTTAATTGTTTTTGTAATTTAAAATATTGAGTTGGATAGAAAGGATATACTCTCTGATTAGTACATCCTGTAATTACTTCTTTATCTTCTTGATAAAATTTAACAATAAAATTCGCAGGATATTTTTGGTCTGAATCAAGTTGGACAAGATAATCATAACCATCTTCTAAAGCAGTCCTTACAGATAGGTTTCTCATATGTGCTACAGAATTTGCCTCTATAAATCTTAAATCTGTGCCTGGTAAATATTTCCTTGTATAAATATAAAGTTCTAAAAGACTCTTAGTAAAGTAACTTGGTAAAACTCCATTATTGTTAATCACGGTGATAAGTATTTTCTTATCACTAATTTTAAGGTCTTCCACGAGCCACCTGTATAAAATATTTATTTCCGTCCTTGAAGAAATAATTTCTCCCAAGGTCTAATGCCTCTTTGATACCTTCAGAGACCTTCCGATAAGATTCTACAATAGTTTCTTTCTTTTTTAGAAAGAAGTCCTGATTAGGTTCACACTCTCCCCATTTCCCTTCATTACGAATGATATCTTTAGAGATAAACTTCTCTTCAAGGTAATGTACTTTCATCTCTCTAACTTTTGATGCAAAAATTCTCTCATTTTCTGGAAGATTATCCTCTTTAGTGTTTTCATGCTCTTGATGAATAAGCGGCATGTTTATATTTACCATCTTTAATTTAGAGAGTGTTGCTCTTTCAAAAATATCATTATCCATAGCCCCCCAATAAATTAAGTTTTCATCACACCCCCCAACCTTTTCAATCCACTTTCTTGGATAAAATTGAATCCCACCATTTGCCTGATTTGTGAGATTATCTCTAGATTCTACTTCAAACCAAAATCTAGAACTCTTCAACATTTCTTCGAAGTCATCACAAATATCTTCAATCTCCACTCGACGAGTATTAAGTGTATATATAAAAGTATTACTATCAATTAGATCCATAGCCTCACAGATAAATTTGGGATGTAAAATCATATCACAATCTACAGTGCAAATATATTCCGAATGAGTATGTTTAATTCCCAAATTAATGGCATGGGATTTATTCATTATAGGATTATCATCATACCTGATTATTTTAACATTATCCATCTCCTTAGGGGTATCTATCCCCTCTTTGATGGGAATTTTACTCCCATAATCTACTACAATTATTTCAGCAACATGTTTACTTCTTAGAGACTCAATACAATTAACTAATCTTTGACCTCCACGATCTTTACACATAATGATTACGTCTACTAATTTTTCCATGTTTTTCCTCTGCAATATATTTTAATCATAAGTTTGGTATCCATATTTGTTTGCAACCCCCCTAAGTTTATTTAAAATCTCTACAGGCAAACACTCCATATCTTCCCAAGTAAGTTTTGGATGAGGTCTCGTATTATGTTTCTCTAAAACTGTTTCAATACAAATAACTTCATCAGGATTAAGAGATTCAATCTTTTTATTCCAATAAACCCACCCCTCTACAATTGTGCTTAAAATAGACTTATTAACTATCCCCTCTTTAGGGCTCAATCCTGCCCCTTTTTGAATTAGTTGAAGTGATTCCACCCCTGATGTGAAAAGATTACTGGCAATAGATTCTAAAGGGTTTCTAATAACATGTATTAATTTCTCTTCACCCCTTTTAAAAGAGGGCACTAACATCCAATTCGAAGTTCCATTTTCACCTTCTACTTCATGACCAAGATTATGTATCCTTGCCATTGTTCCAGTTCCACTTCGCGGAAAAGCAAGAACTACAATTCTTTTTATTTCCATTTCCTTATTAAAGATAGTTGGTATAGTTGCCAATAAGCTCTAAGCTGATTAATAAGTTTTCTAATCATCTTCTATCTCCCTCCAAGTAATATTAAATATTTTCATCAGAACTGTGGTGGCCCCAGATACATCACTAGCCTCATGCCACTCTGAAAAATACTCCCCCTCAAATTTAAATCCATAAGCATCTTCTTCTTCAGTTTCAGGGAAATCAATATAACCGAATTCATATAATTTCTTCCAATGTTCCTCGCTTCTTTTTCTTAATGCCTTTATCCAATCAATCACTTCTTCTCTTATCATAGATTGACATTCATTGGCCAACTCTTTAGTGTTAGTTCCAAGATAATCTCCCAAACCCTTCCAATCTAATTCTTTTATTGTTTTCAATTTCACTTAATTCCGAATGCGATAATAGCAGGTGCCTTGTTGTAAGCCAAAGGTCTTCGCAATCTCCTTACATTTACATTTTTAAATCCTACATACTCTAAATAAATCTCAAGAGTTTTTTCAGTGAATAACATCCTATGTGTATGGTCGCTGTCTCCTAAATCTTTAGAGCTTACAAATTCTCCATGAGGTAAAAGTATTCCTATACGTCCACTCACTTTAAGAACTCTATACCACTCTGTTAATACATCAATGGGATTGTCCATATGTTCAAGAGAGTGGCTTGAGACTACAAAGTCTTGAGAATTATCTTCCACAGGAATATTTGTAGCATCGCAACAAATATCTGGATTAGTAGACCTATCTGAATCAACAGTGATACAGTTCTCGGATAAGGGCCTATCTGAACTCCCTATATCTAGTCCAGAGCCGTAGTTACAAACATTTGTAAGAATTTTACGACCATGTAAGTCATGTTTCCTCGAATGGTGTTCACTCTTCATTTTTTATCCTCTTTATTATAAATTCTGTTAGCTCTTTTTGTAATTGATTATATTTCCCCTTTGAAGTTTCCCTAAACTCTCTTGCATTCTTAAGAATCTGGTCATATGTTTTTTGAGACATGTTATTAAGATACCTTCCCAACCCCATAGTATCAAATACCTTAGTCTTAGTATCAAAAAATGGTCTGAGGTCGATAAAGCAATCAATAGGAATATGATTTTCAATATTTGGATCGCCAAGATAAAGTGTTACCCTATCTGTATTTATTCCATCCCAAATCTTCTCATAAAGATAGTTTGGATATATAGTATTCTCAAGTGCTAAAACAAAATCACACTCACTTTCATCTATATTAACCATCTTATCTTTTCTCCACTGAGCCACTTTAGTCTTTTGACCATCCCATCCTACCCCAATGAATTTACTCCCTTTAAAATTATCTTTAAAATAATCTCCAAGGATTTTACGCAACCCTGTAATATTAATTCCTCCACAACTATCTGGAACATCTTCATAGGCTCCTATCATTCCCGCATAGAATACTCCCTTATTTCTGAGGCGAGTATCTTTACGAGTAATTGGTGTGAAGGGATCTGAACGGACAGGAAAAAACTGAGCCTCATCATTTTCTGTAAATGCAAACTCATTAGAAGAAATTGGATTGTGAGTTATAACTGTGTGGAACTGATGGAATAGATTATAACATTCTATCCGATGACTTGAAAGAGGGGGCTCTACAGCAATATAAATAGTTTTCTTAAGATCCTTTGTAACTACCCCATTCCATAAAGTGCTTTGAGCAATTATGAACTCTGCATCCTTAGAGTTATCTACAATTTCAAAAGAACTTTCTATCAACTCCATATCCATATTATTTCTCCACGGAATAAAAACTTTAGTCTTCATTTATCTTATTAACAAACCCCTTTCCATTTTATTGAATGTTTTCTTTTTATTATCCCCAATCATTTTAATAATTCTTTCATGTTTTTCGAGGTCTTGAAGGTCGTGAAACTTGGGAAGTCTATTATTTAGCCGTATAATTATATTTTTCATTTTTGGATTTTGATGTTTCTTATCATCTTCAGGGATCCCCCACTCCATTAATATAGATTCTTCATGGGCATAAAATAGGTGGGGACTGAGTTTAGGAAAAATCCCTGATTCCCCTGTCTTATAAATCTTATCCTTTTTAGAACCTACTACTGTCACCTTCCCCTCTATCACTGCAAAGTATTCATCTCCTTTATTATGGATGCAAGAACCAATAGTCTTATGTTTACCTAATCTTATTATAGAAACCTCCTCTCTATTGGGTAATAAATTTTTTACTACATGTATATCTCGTCTTTCATCTCCATGAACTTTTGTTAACCTAAGTTTATCCAATTTAGAATGCAAATGTAAGATTGAATGCTCTCTATTTTTCATTAATTGCAAGTTAGATAGTTTATTATTTAATTTATCTCCGTCTTTATGATGGACAATTTCATTATCAGGGTGGTTTGGGCCAAAATATTTTAAATCCCTTCCCAATTTTTTACTCATTTTTAATACATGTTCCTCCATATATCCACCAGTATCATAATTTAGATGGTGGGGCTTCTTTATCATAACATCCTCATTTGAAGATAGATATTTTCTACACTTCCAATTAGGATGATTCTTTCCGAGAAAGGCAGGGACATGTTTTTTAAATTTCATAAAATTTTCTTATTTCCTTTATTACCTTGTCTATATCCTTATCAGATAAATGCATTCCGGTGGGCAACCAAAGATACTCTTCAGCATATGCTTTTGAATTTTCATCTTCACAGAGCCCCTTCCAAGGTCTTCTTATATAGATATTCTTTACTTTTAAATATTCATAAAGTTCACTACAACTATCACACTTAGCCTCAATCCACAACGGAACTTCTCCATCCTTCATTTCAAAAAAAGCAATCAAATCTCCTAAACCTTCTCTATACTTTTTATGAATTTCAAGATGCCTTTTCTTTCTATCTTCAAGAGTATCTAACTGCCCAAGAGCAACAGCCGCCAAGATGTCATTAAATTTAAAATTAAAACCCTTAGTATCATTATCAGACTTATTAATTCTCCCAAAATCTTTAATCTTCCTAATTTCTCCTGCAAGCCTATCACTATTAGTCGCACAGAATCCTCCTTGTGCACAGTTAAGAATTTTGTTAGCTTGAAGGGAATAACAACCCACATCACCTAAGGGGACTTTAGATCCAAGACATCCTGCATTATCACAAATGCAAGTAATCCCATACCTTCTACAGTCATTTATAATATCTAAGTTCACAGACCTCCCCAAAAGATTGGTAGGGATTACAATTTTCGGAGTGTCCACTGTCTTTATGTCTGTAATTTTTTTTAAAGTATATGCTTCATCAACACCTGCATAGTATATAGGTAGGTTAGCCATCTCTACAGCGTTCTTAGTAGCAACAAAACCCACTGAAGGAACCGCAACATCTCCTGTGAGATACCCCCTACAGCTCTTGTCAGCCTCTATGGCGAGATATAATGCTGAAGTGCAACTTGTAGTCATAATTACATGTTTTGCGCTTAGAATGGCTCTTAGGCGTTCTTCAAGCAATCTAGTCATGGGGCCCTCTGAAACAAAACCCTCTTTAAATACCTTATCTAAGTAAGGTTTCTCTTTCCCATCAAAAATAGGTGCATTCCATAAAATTTTATTCATTTTTCATCTTCTCCTTTGCTTGTTCAATAGTCATGTCAGCAACCTCTTCCAAATCTGTGCTCAACATCTCTTTAATAACATCCTTAAATGTTTTTTCAGGTTTAAATCCTAAAATTCTCCTAGCTTTACTTGAATCTCCTTGTAATGCGGGTAATTCAAAAGGCCTTTTATATCTCTCGGAAATTTCAACGTAATCCTTCCAATTAAGCCCAAGTAAATTAAATGCCTCTGCAACAAATTCTTCAATAGCATGTGTCTCTCCAGTAGATATTACAAAATCATCAGGGTTATCTTGCTGTAACATTTTATGCATAACTTTAACATAGTCTGCAGAATCTCCTTCATCACGCTTACTTCCTAGATTTCCCAAAACTATTTTATCCCTTTTACCAGAAACTATTTCTGCAAGGCACCGAGTTATCTTTTTAGTCACAAAATTTAACCCCCTCCGTGGTCCCGAATGGTTAAAAAGAATCCCATTACAAATAAACATATCATAAGACCTCCTATAAACTCTCGATAAATTAAAACTAGCTAATTTACTCACTCCATAAGGGGAGACAGGCAACATGGGAGTGTCTTCATTTTGAGGAGGTGGGCTTGTCCCAAACATTTCTGAACTGGCTGCGAAGTATATCTTAGGGCTATACTTTTCTTTATTCTTTAAATCTCTCACTATTTCTAAAAGGTTTAAATATCCTAAAGTGTTGTATTGAAGAGTGCTAATAGGATTATCAAAAGAAATCCCCACATGACTCTGTGCAGTTAAATAATATATCTCCTCCGGCATAACTTTTTGGATTACCTTATTCATACTAGAAAAATCTAAGACATCCCCATAACTAATGTTAAAATTAGATCCCTCCTGCTCTTCTAAGCTCATTAAATGTTCAATTCTATAAGTATTTGGATAACTAGATCTTCTGACGACTCCATGTACTTCATAATCTAGTGAAAGAAGATAATCTGCCAAATTACTCCCGTCCTGTCCAGAAATGCCAAAAATTAAAGCCCTTTTAAGTTTGTCTGTCATTAAGAACCTCCCAAGCATAGTGCTTAATAAAAGGATTTAAGGTATTGATTAATGAATCATATCCATTCCTATTTAAACGTATAAACTCTGAATGTTCATCGTTTAACCTTACCTCTCCATATCCATTTCCAGAATAAACTAAACTAAATGTATCTGTGCCCTTCCCATGTCCAAAAGGGTCGGTATCAAAAAAGTTCCGAGTAACTCCTATTAATTTAAGATTTTTGGCTTTTAATTTTGTTTCATCATAAACTTTCTTAATTAAAGACTGCCTTGTAGGGATGCCCCGTTCAACTCTCCCCCCTACTGCAGAGAACTCTCCCTTATCTGGAGGGGAATTTCTCCTAAGTAATAGAATCCCTCCTTTATATTTAAGAAAAGCATCGTGACAGACAATGGGTAATTTGGAATGTGCATTAATATAATCTTCTTCAGGAATATAATCTGCCTCCAACTTTTTAAGATTAACAAGCTTTTTATTTTCTGTAAGATATTCTTCTAATCCCATTTAGCACACCTCAGATTTAGACTAATTGAAAATCCATCTATCTTAGCAAGTGAATGATCGTCTATCTTGCCTATCAATTTCTGAGGATTATACCTTTCAACACGATTAAAACCACTAGATTTAAGAAGTTCCCCTAAAGAACTTTCATCATATACTGTGCGATGATAAATTTCTGAACCTCCCAAGTCCATTAAACCGTAAAGGGGCCCTAAAAAATAATGAAGGGGGTAATCTAAATTAGTATAAAGTTCTGAGATCGCCTTAAAATCTGGAACTGCAATATAAAGTTTACCCCCTCTTTTTAGAACTCTTTTCCACTCTTGTAAAATCAATTTAGCAGAATTTCGATTAAAGTAAGATAAAACATGACTGGCATACAATACATCTACTGAATTGTCCTTAAAAGGTAAATCTTCAACACTACAATTATAATCTAAGTGAGGATAGTCCCCTAAATCTAAGTGGGCCCACCCTGGATATTTTCTTTTTCCACAACCAACCGCCACCTTAACAAGTTTAGCCATAAAACTATAAGGTTTAACGATTTATAAACTTTTCGGTTTAAACATCTATTTTGATTAAATAAAAAAGGCTTTAATAAGTTCTCATTTTATTCCAAAAGATTAGAAAATCATATTTCCCATCCTCTTTATTAAAATGATTTGATGCAGTTACCCAATGTTCTTCACTAAATTCATTATAAATTGTTTGAAATTCCATTAAAGATCTACCTGAAATTAATTTCACTTGACCATACCACGCATTCTTTTTTGGTTTAAACTCGTCTGCTCGTTTAAACGGCTCATTTGATCTGAAGTAAGAAATATCATCTCCATTAAAACATGCATTACCCTTCCCAATTTTAACAAACTCAACCTTACAAGGCTCTATGACTTGAGAAGTTTTTTCTTCATCCTTATAGTTAAAAGTTACACTTCTATCTTGAGGAGAAATTTTAGTTACTTCAATTTCTATAGTGTCCATCTTTTATGTGCCTCTGAAATCTTTTTCACAAATTCAAAATTAGCAGGTATCTCTAAACTCTTTCTATCTCTCTTAACATTATCTAATTTAAGAACTTTAAAATGTTTAGGACATACAAAATGCATCCGAATAATTGAGGTCGCAGGATTTTCACATTTAAAATCCTCATAATTAAATTGGCAAATCCCTTTACATTCAGAAGTTTTTATTACCTCTCTCAATTCCTCATCCTTATGATTTCTTTTTCTCATCATCTCCCTCCCCTAGAAGTCCTGCCATTTTTAAATCTAAAATCTGTGCTGTTAAATCATCAATATCTTCAAAATATAATTTAAATCTTTTCCCTGCAGAGCCAATCTCATAACTATTAGCCTTTAAATTTTTATTAACGACATAACTTGTATTTTCTTCCATAGAATAGTTAAGCACTCCCGACTTATAAACCTTTCGGTTTAAATAAAAATAATAATCTTTAGTATCATTATTTTCAGGGTTTTCTTAAACGTTTTTAATACGCTTTTAAATCGCTTTTAAATCGCTTTTAAATCGTTTTTAAATCGTTTTTAAATCGCTTTTAAATCGTTTTTAAATCGTTTTTAAATCGTTTTCTTAAACGCTTTTGAAATAGACAAAAAAATTACCCCCTACAATTAAGAATA
>Ga0256397_1000022_pt1 | contig 13162 bp, 21 predicted proteins | sample KryLIviralmetaG_2_FD_191189 | JGI IMG/M metagenome (GOLD analysis project Ga0256397, IMG submission 191189) | Seawater viral communities from deep brine pools at the bottom of the Mediterranean Sea - Kryos LI F3 | ecosystem: Environmental > Aquatic > Marine > Bathypelagic | place: Mediterranean...
GGCTTTACTAACACTTGATGGTATTCCAAACCTCCTACCAGTCACTTTTTTCTGAACTTGTTCGAATTTATCTTGTAATTGTTTTATGATTGATTTATCTTTAATTGATGATGTTTTCTTTATAGGTTCATCAGTTGGTGTTGGTAATGCTGGTTTATTGTTCCAATTAGGATTATGTTTACCATCTTTGATCCAAGGTGCAGTACTACTTGTTGTTTTTGGTTTTGGTGCTGGTTTTGGTTTTGGTGCTGGTTCTGATGTACCACTACTAACATTACCACCACCAGAAGTATCTACATTAACAACATCATCTGTTATAGCAAATAATTTTTTAACCCAGTCAGGCATGAGTGGCATTTTAATTATCAGTTTTTTTAACCAAATTGGTTCGGGTAATACATCTTTGAATAAACTCTTCATTGCATTAATAGTGAATTTAGCTAAAAATGGTGTAATAATTGCAGCCAATGCTGTTTCAAATTGTTTAAATGCCCCATTTGCACCACTTAAATTTTCAAATAATGTAACAACAACTTCACCTGCTGCTGCACCTGCTTCTGTAAGTGGGGCATGCATCAGCTTAAACCAAGGAAGTATAAACTTTCTAAGTAATAATATAAGTATAGGTCTTAGGAAGAATCCTATAAAGTCACCCAAAGGTCGAAGTACCATAGTTACTGCAAAATTCATCAATTTCATCATTTGTTGAAACATTGGAGATACACTAACTGCTTTCTTAATCACACCTATTAATACACCAGCAGCTCCAGCACCTATAAGTATACCAGTCATATGATTCTCAAAAAATGATCCTGCATTTGCAAGTTTTTCACTTATACTTTTTAAATGTTTATCCCCTACTGTTGAAGTATTATAATCTTGTGTGGCTTGAATTAATGATTTCTTTTTTTGAAGTTGTATTTTTTTACTGGCACCACCTGATACTGATGCATCATACTCTGCTTGTGCTCGTTCCTTTGCTTTAAATAATACTGCTGAATTATAAGCACCTTTTCCTAAAAGTCCAAGAGTTGGTATTAATCCTCTACCTTGTGTAAGTGAACTTGTTATAAAATTAAATTTATCAGTTGTGCCCTGCATTGCCTTTCTCATAAGAATATTACGTTTCACACCTTCTTGATGAATTTCTTCCAAATCCTCTCTTTCTTTTGCTCTTATCCTGTTATCAGCAATTCTTGCTTGTTTATCAGCAGATAATATTTTTGCCATATCTTTTCTACCTTTAATTTCTTTTTCTCTTATTTTGTATAAGTCACCAGCCTGTTCTAGTTCTTTAATTTTTACTTTTGAAAATAAATTTGCAGTTCTATTATCTGACTTTACCCTCTTAGTCCATTCTTCTTGGGCTATAATCTGTGATTCAATTTTTGTATTAGTTCTTAATACTTTATCTTCTAAAATACTAAATGTCTTTTCTAGTAATTGTGTTTGTTTTGTTAATTGTGATAAAAGTTTTACATATTCTCTTTCAATATTAGTCTCATCCACCATGATATATAAATATTGTATTTCTATTTAAAGTTTTTAGTCATGTTACGAGGCATTGGAGGTATTTTATTCTCACGTTCAGCCTCTTCCATAGTAACTTTATGTGTATAAAATAATTTCTTCAAATAGTTTATTTCTTGTTTGTCAACCGTTTCTTTGTCCCATCCGAATTGGGTGGCACAATGGTAGTAGATGGTGTATCTAACTTGCTCAGTTCCTCTGAGCTTATGAATGTTTCCATCCAGTCCTCTATATAACTCGTTAAAGGGTGTACCTTCACTATCTCCTTTAGTATCGATTTTATGACTTTTGCATCTGTCATTTTAATGGCTGTAATATCCCCTGTTTTAAATGGTGCTTTTTTAATTGTAAGTGCTAGTAAATTTAATCTATAATTTTGCAAGTCTATTTTTGGTTTTGTTACATCACTAAGATCAACAGAATTACCAATTAACATTTCAGTATCACCAAATGTGAGAGAATCCTCAAATTCTATAATTTCCTTTTTACCACCATACATAATTTCTATTGGTATTAAAGTCATTACCAAATATTAATATAGGTTATTTATAAGGCTTACTACAATATAAACCTATGAAGTTACTGATACTTTAGAGTATTTTGCTTTCCAATTAATTTCTTCAAACACTGGTTCTACTGGTTCTACTCCAGTCTCACTATGATCTACTAATGAAACTCCACCAAATTCTAGTGTAATATTCTTTGTTCCATTTGTAAATGTTAATGATAAACCAACATTGGAATCTTCTGCAATCGTTTCAGTTTCAGTACCTATGATTGATTGATCTATAACATATTGTAATAATGTTTTATCTTTAAATGATGTTCTAAATCTACCACCAATATCAAACACTTTTCTAAATACAGATTGTGCATGATGACTTCCAATACCATAAAGTAATTCTGCATTAGAAGTGTATGTAACATCAACATCTTGTATTTCTGCTACTGTGGTTAATGTACTTCCACCATTTGGAACTATTTTTAATTCACCATGAGCAAATGTATATGGATCTGCTGGCTGATTGTTAGCACCTGCATCTTGTTGAACAAATGATGCACTTGTGATATCAGCAGTACTTTCTTCTGCAAAAGCCATGTCTATAGTACCATTTACTGTTTCACCAATACTTGTACTTATACCAAGAGAATTAACAATACATCCTTTCAATGTTCTTGTAAATACACTTGCTGCATTAACTTGAATTCTTGTAGTTAGTGATTTTGGTGCTGCTGGAGATACACTTATACCACTTGTTCCTGTAAATATACTTGCATTTGCTGGATAAACTTTAGTTGTGGTTCCACTTGGAGTACCATAAAGAGAATCAAATATTTTATAAGATTGAGCACTATCAAAAACAAATCCTAAACTTACACTTCCTTGTTGTTGACCGAAAGCAAATTTAGTTGGTTCTACTTGACCTAATTTATTAAGAATAATTTGACTGGTATTAAGTGATAATCCAGTAACTTTTTGTTGTAGACCAAATGAATCTGTTGGTGTTACTGCTGTACCAAAGGTAGATTCATATCCATAAACTACAGATGACGATCCACCAGTATAAACTACCATGATATAATAAACAGTCTATTACTATATAAAGATTTTTAAGAGGGATCTGCTTTTCTATATGATATTGTTATAACATAATCAAACATGTTACGAAACTGATAATTTCTACTAAATGAACCTATTACTCGTAAGTCGGTATATGTAGTGCCAACTATGTTATCTTTGATGATTTTTACAACTTCTTTGACTACCTTGTTATGTCTTTTAATATTTTGATATGTGCGTATATCCAATTCAATTATCTGTTCATGAAAGAATGAACTGCCACCTAGACCAAAATACTGTATATTTTCACCTTTTGGGGAGACAACAATCTCATCACTTCTGTCATCTATAAATCCAACAGTTCTCTTTTCCCATACCTTAGTTATGTGAGGTGGTCTTAAATCTGACCATTTGGATCTAATTAATTCAATAATATCATCAACTGCATCATATGTTGTGATTACTATGATTGTACACCTCCAATTAATCCATAACAAGCATCTCCTCTACACTTATGCCATTCAGAATGATGTTCTTTACAATAACATATCATATATGGTTCATATAATGATAATTCTGGATATTCAGATCTAGGGTATATATGGTGTACATGAATACTAGAATTAAAATTATCTTTATCACAATTTGCCCATTTACATTTATTATTATCACGTTTTCTAACATTATTCATTGCTATCTGTAATTCTATAGTATCTCCTGATGTTGAAATAGTATGAGAACGTGGATTTTTTTGACTCCATTTTTTATTGGCTAATTTTGACATCATATTATATTTTGGACTGTTATGATACATAAACATTTGGTAATGTTTTTTACATAATTTTCTAGCCATATGTGGATCACCACATTTAATACATTTAGCATATTTATTACGTTTTAATATGAATGGAGAGCCATATCTACGATTTCTCATATAATGTTTCTCACACATATTTTTAACTTTTGATGTAGTTTTACATCCATTTACTGTACATGTTGTTATAGTCATTACTGTATGTATCCACTTCGATACATATAAGTTTCATCATATGTTGTGATGGTCAATATGAAAACTTCCCTTTGGTTTTTAACTCCATTATCTCTTCATGACCCCAACTTCTATAAGTATATTCTTGTCCATAAGGAAAACCATCTTCCCAGTGTTCATTTTTACTAAACGAGCCTTGATGAGGTCTCATATGCTTGGTATGTTCATCCCATTCAGCATCAGTCATGGAACTAGGTCTCCTTCCTACATACCATATTTTTCTAGCAACCATAAATGCTATGGAATCAACCATATCATCTCTCATCTTGTTATTCCATGTGATTGGCACTTTTTTATTAAATGTCTTACCATATTCATGTTGTAGATCTTCAGTAGTCATATGATTTAACTTGACATTATTAACCCATTCCTTGATGGATGGAATGTGGGGTTTACCACCAGTTTCTCCACCAGCTGGGTAATATGCAGTAGACCATCCGTCAGGTAATGTAGGTTTACTGTCAGCAGTTATTGGAGAAGGGGTTGGATCTAATACATCATCATATGGTTCTTTTTCAGTATATTGTTTATCAACATCTTGAATGACATTTGTAACTACCAATGACAATGATTCATTGGATAAATCTTCATCTAACATTATAGAGTCCTTCTCAACATCATCTGGTATTGGGATAGCAACCCTTCCTAACTGTATCTCGTCATCTTTTAATTCATCATCTTCATGTAAAACCCTAGCACTTCCACCCTTACTTGTTATAGAATGAACCCTGTTAATTGCTTTAACTATTCTACCACGTATACTATTAAGAAACATTATGGTATTACAAATACTTCTCTACGGTTAGAGACACATAAATCAATGTCTTCCTGCCAAAATCTCTTACTCTCGCTAGGAGATACACTTCCACCGCTTGGAATCTCGTCCATACGGAATGATGTATTCATTACCTCTATTGCAGTCATTTTAATAATGGCATCGGTAATGTCTAGTGGTATTGTTGTATCACCAGCATAGTTTTCACCACCATATCTATAGGTAACTCTAACTCTATTCTTTCTTAGGATAGTGAAAATATAACCTCTGAGGAATAATTTACCATACTCATATTCAGCATGATACCATTGTGTACTGTTAACAATATCTTCCCATTCAGCACTTGCACCCTTCCAAACCTCTATTTTATCACCTTGTGAAGAATCAAATGGTAAAATATTTCTGTGTTGCAGGAAAAGTGGGGTACCCCAACCAAATGTGTATAATAGTGGTAAATCATGAATTTCTCTGGTAATTTTTTTGGTCTTCCAAGTGTGACCTATTCTTCTGTCTAATTCTTCCTCTTTCCTAGCAATAATCTTGCGAACCATTTCCTTGTTTGGAGTAGTGGTTGAAGTGATAGGAACTCTTAAAAAGTCTATAATATCATTGACAGAACAGTATGTGGTGGTAGTAACCATGTAATATATAAAGTCACTTGATATTTAAAGATTCTATTTGAATACTATAAGATATTCAGCAGTTGAACCAGTTATATCTGCACGAATACCATCTTCAAATCTTCTATTAATACTTTGAATATTTTGAATACCTTCACCAAAGACAGTAAATTCTATTGTATCTGAATTGGTAGTACCATTTCTTAATACAATTTTGTCACCACTGGCACCTGCTTTGGTCACATGAACTGCAACAACTACTCCATGAGCAGCTTTGATTGTAGTGTCAGAATTTACAGTTATAGCATTATGATTTAACTCAACCATACATATGATACATATTTAGTCATATATAAACATTATTAATATTCAAAGGATATAACATGTAGATAACCACCCTCAGTTTTTGAGTCAGGGGTTTTAACATAATGGATTCCATGTATGTTATCGGTTCGTTTCATCTCATATTCTATTAATCCTGATATTAAATGTGGGTGTTTTTCTATCATGGAATGTGATAATTTCATATCATGATGTGTCATGATTGTATATGGATTAAATATAATAAAAGTGTTACTAAAAAGGAATTAGAAGCTACTGATAATAGCCCTAATTCCAAACGCCTTAAACGTAAGTCCTTGACTATTATTAATATAATAATGTATAATATAAACGTTATTAAAAAAATTAATAATCTGATGGATTGATTAAATCAATACATTCAGAGTTTGGTGTGCATATATCAGTCATATCAATGATCTTTGAACATGAAGATATTTCATATTTTGGTTTTGACATTTCATTCAACTGATGACTAAACACTATTTCATTATAGTCAGGTAATAATACCATAAGATTTTTTATATCTGTTTCACTCGTACCGATACCCAATAGATATGTTGTAATCACGTATCTTTCTTGATGACTAACATCTTTCTTGGATTTGATTTTTTTGACTATATTTTGCATACATGGTGGCATATTTGTCATTAATCAATAAATAACAAGGTTTGTTATAAATGTTAGTGTTTTTACGGTATTAAAAAAAGAAAAAATGACTAGTAGCCGATATGCCTTATCGTCTATTCTTAGTCTAGAAACCGATTATTCTAATACGAATGGTCATGGAATTGACTGCCGTATCAGCATTATCTAGTTCCCCAAGTGCTATAACTGTTGATGTTGCACTTGTTGGTTCTTGACCATAAGCCTTAATTTTACCAGTGGCTGCTGCTCCTGCTGCTGCTGGAACATATTGCAGTAATAGTCCTTTGTCACTGTGGAGTATTTCTGCTCCAATGACGGTACTAATTCTACCACCTAATGAAAGATCGACAGTATTACCATTCGTAGCGTAGTTGTCAGATGCACCATATGTTACGTCAACAATGGTACTTTTCAACTTTGATGTCAGTTCGCTTTGGATAGATAGTGTCTTTCCTGTAAGACTTTTGTGGTCGGCATTTTGTTCGATTGTGATTGCCATGAATGATTAGATAATTATCTAATATATAAAGTTACTTGAACCCATTTAAAGAATGAAAATCCTTATGACATTCACTACAAAGAGTAACCCCATTGTTTATATCCAATGATAATTCTGGTTTTCTGCATTTATATTCAATATGATGAGCAATGTCACCCACCCCGCCACATATTTTACATGTATTATTATCTCTCTTTTTAACCGACTTTGACCATGACAGTAAAGCAAAATTATATTCGGTTGTATTGGTATATCCAACTTTATCCATTATTTTACTAACACTTTTGATATTATTTCGAAGTCTAACTTCTGGATGATTTTTACCATATTCTTTATCCTGTATTTTTCTTTTTTCTATATTATCTATACGATATTTACGGTCATATTCTTGTTTTTCTTTTTTGTGTTTACTTGCATATTTTTTAACTTGATCAAGTCTACTATCACGATTATTATGATATCTTTCTCTACCTTTACGATTTAATTCATCTCTATGCTTATTACGATAACGATCTTCCTTCTCTTTCATTTTGTCAGGATTATTTAACCTATATTGTTTATTATATTCTGACACTTCTTCTTTATGATTTACTTTCCAATCATGTTTTAATTTTGCAATTTTTTCTTTATTATCTATACGATATTGTTGTATTTTTTCTTTATTATTATCTCTCCACAATTTCTTTTGTAATCTTCTCTTTTCACTTTCCATGACAATGTAAGATACATTACTTAATATAAACCTTTTGGTTTAAATTTAAAAAATAAAAAAGGGGTATTAGTGATGTTTACGACTTCCCTAAAGCTTTATGTCTCTTATCTTGCCTTGGGATTTAAAGTGTCTACAAACTGTCTCACCCATTGTTCTGAACACACCTTTCTCAACGAAAGCATTGTTCACGAATGGATAACCAGCAGATCTTCTAGTTGCCTCGTAATACTCGGTTGGTATAGCCACTTGAATTCCGATTCTTGGGTATCCATAGCCCTCTGCATCACTAGTGTCTAGTGCGAAGAGTCTTCCTACTTCAGTTGAACCATTAGATGGTGCATCTTTGGTTGGAATGAATGGAATTCCATAGATAGAGTCGACATGAATACCAGTACCTGTACCTTTAAAGGTTTGGATACCGTTTACGTCTACTTGAACTAATTGCTCACCGTAAGGATTTGCAATACGGACACTTGGCATGTATAAGCCTTGTATCTCAGAGTAGACTTCATGGGAGCCTAGGAATACATTTGGATCTTTACCTGCTGCGATTCTAATCTTTCGTAAGAAAGTTCTTAGAACATCGTCAGTCAATACACCGTCAGTACCGATTGTACCAGAAGCAGATTCTACTGTACAGTCAAATTCTCCACCGTTTCCATCTCTGTCAACGGTAGCATCAGCAGCCCATGGATCATAATAGCCAGAGTCACTTCCACCTAATGCATCTTCTTCAGCATCGGATGAAACAATTCTGTCTAGTGATTCAAAGTCTTGTGTACCAGTATGGTTAGAACCACCACTGGCAGCTGCATCGCTTTCAACATCTGCTAAAAGCATTCTATTAATGAACTCTTTGTGTTGTACAGCCATGTACAATCTTAGTGAACCAAGTCCACCCCAAATGTCGTCTTTTGAATGAGTTGATAGCCATTCCATAACTTCAGATGCACTGAAAGGCAACTGAGCTGTTTTTGGTTTGACATCTAATTCTTGTACAGTTGGTTTGATTGTCTCAGCAATATTGCCACCTTCTGCTGTTCCACCGAGAACGGTGTTACTTTGGTTGGTGTTCAATGTTGGTTTTGCTGTAATAACCCTCCATCCAGATTTATCCCAAGGGTATTTTGGGAGAATGCCGAATGCGTTTGCTTCTAAGTTAAGTTGAGCCCATGCATAAGCACCAAAAATGGCGTTAAACATACCAGCAGTACTGGTAGTTGATGGAGCATCTGCTTTTCTAAGAAGGTTACGATTGTGTCCATAATATTGTGCCTCAAGCTCATCGATTGTTCTGATTTGAGTCATTTTAGTATGTTCCTACTTCGTCAGGTGTTGGAGTATAATACTTGCCTGCTAGAATGTCTCTTGCTACTACACTTAGATTTCCACCTTCTCTTGCATCTTTGAGTACAAATGACATATCGGTTGTAGATTTGTTAATTGTCTCAACGGCTGCATTAGGTCTTGGAGTCTCGGTAGTAAAGTCGAAATTAGATTTCTCTTGCATTTTAAGTCCTGCTGGATCTGCTTTTGGCTTATCCTCACCAGATTTATCATCATCAAGTCCTGCTTGCACAGAGTTTGCTTGATAGGTGTCTGGTACAGTTACTTTTGCACCAACGTCTTCACTTGCTGAAGTACTAGGCTTCAATGGTAAGTCGGTTGGGGTTTCCAATGCTTTCAATCTGTCATCAATAGCTACTAGTGTAGAACTAACGTCTTTTTGAGTTTCTGCGAGTGACTTTATAACGTCAGTTAATGTACTGATGTTGGATTTGATTGCTTCTTGGAAAGATGCATTTTTATCTTGTCTTTCAACTTTTTCTTCGTCTTTAGAAGATTCCTCTTCTTTGTCGTCTTTTAATTCTTTGCCAGATTTTTGTATATCTTCCATATCCTTACCAGAATCTTTATAAGTAGAGTTAATATAGTTTTCGGTATTTTTTGGTGCACCTTGACCTCCTATTTGATTGTTTCCATCTTCTGTTTGATAACCTGATTTCTTTTTATCTTCTTCCTCTTCTTTTACGGACTCTTCGGACTCTTTTACTTCTGTAACTTGTGAACTTTCTTGATTAGTATCATATTCTTTACTACTATGTCTTACACTTCCATAACCTACATCACCATCTTTTTTCTTCTCTTCTGGAGTAATGTTAGCATCATCTTCATCATCTACAGATTCACCACGGTTTTCTTTCTCATTATTATTATTATATAAATTAGGTTTATCACCATCTGCATTTGAAAGATCTTCTGCCTTTTCAACAGTACAGCCGAATTTACTACATTTGATTACCATTTTACCATCTTCTCTTCGTTCCACATTGTCTGTAACTGCCTTTGCGAGTGGATTATAATCTGTAATTAATGCTAGGGGAACTGCTGGGTCTTTACATACTGCAACCTCATAATGTTCTAATGATTTAAGTTCATAAGCAACACTACCATCTTTTAGTATCTTTGGGGTTCTGTTTGCTTTTGTTGCACCACCAAATGATAGTCCTTTATACTCACCACTCTTAATCTTATTCCAGATTTCATTGTCTAGATGATAATCTTGATGAATTTTACCTGTAATTTTAATTGCTGGTAACAAGTTACCATCTTTAGTTTTATAATCTACTTTAGCATATGAGATACCTTTTCCTATGATTCTATTGGAATGTGTATCACTGATAGGTGCACCTCTATCCATCCAGATTGGAAGTACCTTGATTAACTCGTCAACTATTGTGATTTCTCCTTGCTTATCTTTAACTTGCACTGTAAGATAACCTTCGAAGAATCGTTGAGCACCATCTATAGGATGTAGGTCTTTTGTGACGAATTCATTAAAAAATACATCATCTGTCATATATAAACCTTGACTAATACATTACTTATAAAGTTTTTTAGGTAGAAAAGGAAAGAAAGTAAGGTTTTAAAAAATACTTACTGTTACTTTTTTGCTTTGGATACTGCGAAATCTACGGAGAAACCAACGGTCAATCCGATGAGGACTAGTTCAACTAGACCAATTCCTGCAATACTCAAGGTCTGAGCTACTGCAATACCTGCAAAAGTAGATACAATCAATGCACCAAAGAATTTCTTAGCAGAGTAAGCTTCTCCTGTTGCACCTAAATATCCTCTTACGGTATTCATTGCTCCCCCACCAATTACGGCAAGGACTGTGATTAATAATGGATCAATCATACTCAACCTTGATTTGTAATCATTATTTAAGGTTTATTGTCATATTTGTGACTAATCGTCTAAAAGTTCCTTAACCAGATCATCCAAATCACTATTACTTTCTGGATGTGATCTGTTTGTCTGTCTGTCAACAGCCTTTGCAAGTATGATTAGAGTTTTTTGTAACATTGTCACCCTCTCACATAGGTCTTTTTGTGTCTTACTCATTTTTTTAAAGAAAGTAAATACCCCTCCACCTATTGCTATCACGATGGTTAACAATATAGGCTCTATTAACGAGGTAAATATCTGTTCCATAAAATATTCAATGATAGTAAGGTATATAAATTAACTTATAGGTGTGAGTGTTTTATCTTTAATCATTAATAATAACATCATAGGTTCCTCATTTATTTTATTAATAAACGAAATATCTCCACCACTTATACCATCATATCTACCACATTTAAAACAGATAAATATAGAATGTTGTCCATCAGTGTAGCCATATTTGGTTATTTTACACTTTTTACATTTTTCATCCATACCAATATGTTTAAAAGGCTTTATAAATAAGTATTGTTGTAATTGTGTAATGGCTACTTCTATACATGTTTTTGAGACATTGAATATGTTTAACAAGATTTATGGTACAAACGCTGATGATATTGAACATAAGATGCCTCTCATAGACCTATATGTAAAGAGTGATAAACTTTGGGTGGTCACAAATTCAAATAATATGAAAGAACAACCAAGATTGAATAGAAGTATAGTTCATTTTAGAAAAGATAATGCAAAAGAATGGTTAGAAGGTGATGAAAAATTGGTCACTCATGGTAAAATGAGATTCAATTATAAGAATAATCAATTAGAATTTTTCCCAAAACGATTCTCTTTTAGAATCGGTTCTAAACTGTTGAGAAAACCACTCCTAAGTATGAGAGTAGGCAGATATTTTGGGTTTAGAGAGGGTAAATGTAAGATAGATTACGATAAACGTTACTATGATTTTAAGAATGACCGTATGATATTCATTTTGGAGAATAGTGATGAAGTTTGATTTTGTACTTGGTGAAGTCGAGGAGTTATTAGTAGAAACAAACAATAAACTAAGTAATATAGAAACATTATTGGAATTCTTACTTACTCCACCTGACTTAAAAAGATATATGATATTAAAAAAAGGTAAAATTAACGGCGATTAGAGTGATTATTACCACCTAGGATTTTCTTAAAGTCCTTTCCATGGGATTTACGCATTTTAATCCAAAATGGATCTACTTTCATAAATCCACCTTTTTTATTATATTCTTTTGTGATTTTTGCTATTCTACTATGACAAGTATTACAGAATCTACCGTTTACCTGCTCAATATTGAATTTATAGTGATTACAAAAGAAGCAAAGACCGTAATATTTGTCACAAACCTTTGCTAAAAGAGGTTCACGACCCTTTTTTCCAGCACAATCACCACAAATATCTGCGATTGTAGCAGCTGCTCGGTCTACTTTCATACAACCAAGACAAACACCTTCCTTATACTCATTAACTTTGGTATATTCATCAGCTTGGTGTTTTTCCCAAAGCTTTTTGGTCATGTCGTTTGCGTTTTCGTTGGTTTCTAATTTTTCAGGCAATATCTTTCTCCAACTTTCTCAATGTTATGAGTGTTTTTTCCAAAACCTTGTTGGTTTCATTTTTATTGTTGATTTTTTCAACAAGATTCATGATTTCTATCATGTTATAAGTTTTTGGAGAAAATTTATAGACATTTACAACCTCTGGTTTTGTTTTAGTAGATACAGGTATGTTTCCAAACTCAGTTTCCACATATTTTTTTGGTTGTTTTTTTAACTTTTTATTTTTTACAACCTTTGAAGTATGATTTACTTTACAAGTTTCATCACATTTGTGAAATCGTTTAGTCATCCTCATCCTCATCCTTACTTACATAAAATTTAACCTTTTTGATGCAAAATACTTTACTCATCTATATCATCATCCTCTACCAACCATGCCCATTCAGCTCTTTCACTCATCTTCAAGACGATTATTATGAATCGTCCTCCCATCTTTTAACTCCTTCAAATTCATTACTTACAATATCTCTTGCATCTCTAACAGTCATACCAGTTGCCTTTCTCAACTCTTCTACAGTTTTGGTTTTCTTCCAATCAAAGTCGATTGCTGTTTGTAAAGTCTTTTTCACTACATCAAAGTTTGCTGGGGTGATGCCCTTTGGGATC
>Ga0256397_1000023_pt1 | contig 13133 bp, 16 predicted proteins | sample KryLIviralmetaG_2_FD_191189 | JGI IMG/M metagenome (GOLD analysis project Ga0256397, IMG submission 191189) | Seawater viral communities from deep brine pools at the bottom of the Mediterranean Sea - Kryos LI F3 | ecosystem: Environmental > Aquatic > Marine > Bathypelagic | place: Mediterranean...
GTCTAAATATCTTTAAAAGCCTTTACTCTTGGCACCAAATGTAGTATAATAAATATATGCTCTGAAAATACTTAGTATTCGAAAGAGTAGTAGCGAAAGGAATAGGGACAGACTAATTGATTAGTCCGTTCCTTTTTTTTATGCAAAAATTTGTTGTAGATCGGATGTGGCTTAGACCAATCTATAATGGGCACAGAACTGGAAATGGCAAAAATCTAATTATGGACTCATATAGTGAGGAAAAACACATGGACGAGAAAGAACTACAAAATTTGGTAAAGGGAATTCCGGCTGCAATGTATGCAGTAGCTGAGGGTCTTCAAAAACAGGAAGACAGAGCACTTGCTCAGGACGCCGAAATCGCTCTTCAAAAACAAGCAGCAGCCTTGGAACTAGAAAAGGCACAAAATGCAACTGCAACTCAAGACCTTGTAAAGTCAATTACTGAAGCAGTTGTTGCAAACATCTCAAAGCAGACCACCATTTATGGTGAGAAAGAAAACATGGAATTAAATGGAGACGTTGCTCGTGACGAAACTCACAAAGACGTTTTCTACAAGGAAGGCGGTGACGAGGATAAACAGGTGAAGGCTAAAGACACCAACGATACCTCTACCGTACAACAGACTATTCACGCTGGTGGAAGTACTTCTCTTCAATTAATGATCCAAAAGTCTATTGACGAAGCGGTTCTAAAAATTGAGAAGCATTTCTTAAAGGAGCACGAAGCTCAATACTCCGGTAATGGTGAAGACGCTGTAGAAGAAGCAGTCATGGAAGAGCCAGTGGAAGAGGAAATGGGAATGGACGCAGTAGAACCTGAAGGTTCCGCCGAGTATCCAATGGAAGAAGAGGAATACGAGGAAGACACCTTCAAGATGATCAAGAGCTTACAGAAGCAATTAGAGACTTCTCTAGCCGCTATTCCAGAAATGGTAGTAGCAAAGGCCCAAGAGATTTCTGATCAACAGCTTCTAAAGCAAGGCTTCAGAAAGGAGCAGAGCCGGGTACCTCAGGTAACCAGCCTTGCAATGGGACTTGATGCCGATGATTATGCAATCCAAAAGTCTCAGGGAGAAACTACTGAGGATTTCGATATTAATAAGGTATCATTCGGTGATCTCTACACTGCAAAGATGAAGAGAGATGCTGAGGGTACTGACGGACTCCCACAGAATTTATTCCGAGCCTAATCCAAAAAGGAAAATAATAAGAGGAAATTAAACAAACCATGACAATGCAGAATATTTCTCTTGAGCAATATATTGCTCAAGCTAATAGAGGGAACAACTTTGGTGGTGTTCTAGGGGCTGAGTTCTTACAGAAACAAACCTATCTAGGTATCGACACTTCAAGTAGTTCTATCAGTGGTGATATTTTCACTACGACTTTCGGAAGAAAGGTATGGCAAGCTCTTAATAACCAAACTAGATTCTTCAATGCGATTCCTAGAACCGTTTGGGGTACTACAGCAGGTTGGAGAGTACGTACTGACCGTGGTTCTGGCCGTTCACGTCCTATCACGGAAGCCGGTGCACTACCTACCGTCGATGTATCTAACATCGAAACGGTATCCAGTTTACCAAGAATTGTTGGTACCACCTTCGGTACAACCGTTCAGGGTACCTTCGTAGCTCAGCTTGAAGGTGGTGCTGGAGACTTAATGGGTCTTGAGATGGAAAACGCTCAGATCGACCACATTAAGGAAATTAACGAAGAGCTTCTAGCGTCCTCAGGTATGTTAGTAAGTGCCGGAGCAGCAACAACCTTCACGGTTCCAGCTTCTCAAGCACATCACTTCAAGATCGGTGACGCAGTTGCCATGAACAATGTTGGTACAGGTTTCGATAGAACCAGTGGTTCTGTTGTTTCCGCTGTGGATGAGTCCACAGGTGTAGTAACAGTTGCTAATGGTACAGCATGGGCCGATGGCGATACAGCATTCATCTATTCTAGAGCAGGTTTCACATCTATCGATGATATCATTCAGGAAGACCTTGCAACTGGTGCAGGTACCGGAATGGGTGGAGCAGCTTCTGAGGTTAGAGCTTACGACTTAACTTATAGTGGACGTGTTGCAGGAACCTGGAACGCAGGCGCAAGAGTTGGTTGGAACGCTGGTGTAGGAAGAGACTTAACCCTACAACTTCTAGACAATACTATCCGTGATATTCGTATCAATGGTGGTGATCCAAAACTAATCATTATGGGTCATGATCAGTACTTCCGTCTAGAGAGATTACTCCAGGCACAACAGAGATATCTAGGATACGAAGAGTATCAGGTTGGTGTGGGGTCTGAAAAGACATTCCCAGGTACCAGAACTGGTATGAACGTAGCAACCTATCAAGGTATTCCTGTTCTTGCTGATCCTGATGTACCACACTCTGTCAGTACTGCTGACGTAGTTCTTGGTTCTAACATCTATATCCTAGATACAGATTACATCGAGATCGCAATCGCGCTACCTACCCAATACATTGAGAACAGAGATTACTTCGCCGCTAACGCGCTCGTAGTAAGAGGTCTATTCTACACCTTGGGTGAGTTAAGAGTGAAGAACATTTGGGTGCAGGGCGCAATTAGAGATTTAAATGAGTAACCCTCAATAAGCACTTAATAAAGGGGGAAAGGATTAATTTCCTTCCCCCTTTTTGAATAGAAATAGCATAAAAGTTTTTAAAAAATGTGAGAAAATAAAATGGCTTTAACAAATACCGTAATCGATAATACACGAACAGTTTTCGGAAACAAGAGAGTAGTTGTATTAACAACCGCTTTCGATTCTTCATATCCAAGAGGCGGTGAGTCTCTTACCCCTAGTGATTTAGGAATGGATAGCATTGATATGATGCTTATTTCCCCTCAGGATGGGTATTCTTTTGAATTTGATTATGACAATAATCTATTAAAGGCTTATAATCTAGAGCCTGATCTAATTGTAGAAGAAGTAGTTGCTTGTTCCTCTAATACAGGCACACTTACACAACTTCCTCTCTACATTGTAGCGATGGAAGTAACTGCAGGAAGCACTACAGGAAACTTCAATGTTATTCCCACTGGTGAAACCCCTCTAACTACTCAATGTGCAGTAACCTTCACAAGCGGTGTACTTACATTCGTATCTGGTGATGCAGTAACGTCTGTTAGAGTAACCTATCTTCCTCAGAAAGCTGATGGCCCTCTCTCTGTTAACACAATGACAGTTGATGAGACTGCGATTGCATCAGCATCTACGGTAAACTTAGCTGCAAGAGCTATTGCTGTACAGTATGTATGGAATGATACTAACGGAGTACTTTGTGCTCTTGAGCCAGTGGGTGAGGCACCTACAGCAACTAATACAGCCGTAGTAGATATCACAAGCGGTACTGATACTGCTATTGATACTCACGCAGATGATGATGGAGATACTTTAAAGGTAACTTATCTTCAGTATGCAGCTTTCCCTGCGGAAGTAGCTATTGATGATGCAGATATTACTCTTTCTGGTACTGATCCTGAACAATATTCCTTTAGTATTGCTGGCGGATACAATGGTTTAGTAGTCCCAGGACTTGGAACACAATGTATCGGAGAAGCTGGTGCAGGAGCTAACGTAGATTTAATTTGGGGTGGCCCTTCTGCTACAGTAGGAGCGGCAGTTCCTCTATGGAACCCACTTCAAAACCAAGTACAAACTCAAGAATCTACAGCAGTTGTAACGCTTGCAGTTCCGTGGTTCGTTCTTGACCCTAGTATTTTAGGTGATCGACCTTCTGAAGTTCCTGCTGGCCGTGACATGTCTAATGTTGGTACAGTAAGAATTCAAGTTTGGGGTTCCTAAACATATACACTAATATCCAGGTATATTATGTAGAGTAGAGCTTAACAGAGCTAGTGGTGAAACATTCTACTAGCTCTGTTTTTAGATTAAATATTAAACCAACGAGAAATAATTATGGGAATAGAAGTGTTTGGAATTGCAGCAGGAGCAGTGGTCGCAGTACCCGTACTTTGGAAATTAATAGATAAATTTGTAAATGAATTCTTTAAAAACTCTCGTGAACTACGCGAAGCTGATAAAGCTAGTAGAGTTACTATTGATAACCATATTGATCACAATACTGATGCCTTAAATGAATTAATGGTTTCTAATCGAGAATTAGTTTCATCCAACAAAGAAGCTTTAGAGCATATGAAAGAAATGCATGAAGAGGCAAGAGAGGGTAGAAGAAACCTAATTAAATCTATTGCTAAAAGTACTGAGGCTTCAACAATGCAAGTGTCTACTAATACACAATTACTTAAAGCGGTTGAAAATCTAGAAGAAGTTGTTAGAGATAAACTATAAACGAGAAAAAGAATGAAAGCTAAGAATTTCGTATCACAAACACCAATTATAAATGGGTGTAAAATAACCCCAACAGCAAATACGGTTGATGTTTTTACTGATTTAAAAAATAGACGCCAAGAACTAGAAGCTGTAATTGATGTTATGAATCAATATGTTGAAAGAACTGAAATTCTTGAAGGTACCCTTGTCCTTAAAAATATAGATTTAGAAGATATTGAAACTAAGATTTCCTTAGCTTATGAACAGCTTGAAAATATAAACTTGATAATAAAACAAGATCAAAACTATTTAGGAGAAGTTTTATCAAGTACTGAACAACAAGAAATTGAATTAACAAAACTTTGTCAGATAATAAAAGAACGTGCTATTGATGCTGACGAGCTACAACAAATTCTAACTAGTTTTAAAAATAAAAAAACTGAATTTGATGTGTTACAAGATGGAATCATTAGTCGAAAAGAATTATTAGCAGAATTAGATGCTGAAATATTAAATAAAGAATCTCTAATTGATGCTTGTGAAAGAAATTATGCTAAAAAATTGCACAGAGAAGTAAAGATAACAGAGCCAACAAAATTTAATCAGATGGGACAAATATAATTATGGCAATAACAGATTTAACAGCAGTAAATAATGCTCTTGATTGGGAACTAAATCCATCTACTCGTAGTAGTACACATTTATATACCAAATGGGCACCTGTGGATGTAACACTATCAACAACAAATGTAGCTGAAAATTTATTTACAGCCGATCTTGAATTGCCGGTAGTTAATTTAGTTACAAATCCCTCAATGGAAACTTCTGATCCTCCTACTGGTTATACTGCTGTTGGAGCTACTTTAGCTCGAAGCGCGACGGTAGCGAATAGTGGGTCTAATTCAATGAGTATTGATCCTGATAATTCTGCGGCAGGAGAAGGAGCTTATTGGGAAACTGAGGTTATTAGTGGGAAGAGTACTGATAATAATTCTCAACTAACTCTTAATGCTAATGTTTATTTACAAGATAATACGGATACTGGTCGTACAGCAAGAATTGAAATTAGGGATGTAGCCGGTACAACAACATATGCCACAGGAGATGAAATTACTTTATCTTCTTCTTGGCAACGTTCTCATGCTTTTTATCCAATTCCTGGGAATGGAGTAGCATATAGAATATATATTGTAACATCTTCTAGTGCTTCTGACGAAGTTTTTTATGCAGATGATTTAATGATAACTCTTCAGAAAGATAATGCTGCTAGAACATACTGTGATGGTGATGCTGGTTTAAATTATGAGTGGGTTGGTACTGCACATGCATCTCGTTCTGTACGTAGACTTGGTTTAGTTGCTGTGAGAGCTTATACTTTATATGTTTCACATGGAGCTTATATTGCTTTTGATCACACAGCTTCTTCTACTGTAGGAAGATTAGTACGAGCCGATTCTGATATTTGGCAAGATAAACTCCATTTTAATAGTATTAGTTTTATAAATTCTGTTAGTGGAGAAACCCCAAGAATTTATGGGGAAATATTAGGTGTACACGATCTTAAATCGGATGCGTAAATATTATGGCTAGAAGAACTTTACAAGAACTTTATAAAGAATTTATGTCTAACCCTCATCGTACTCCGATGCCAGGAAAGACTAAACACGAAACTGCGCTTGAAGAAGCACATAAACAAATGCGTCAATCATATAATAATGATATGGCGTTAAGTTTAATGCCTAAGTCTATTGAAGCTCAGTATACACATACAAAAAAATTAGATAAAGAGATTGAAGAACCTTTTGCAGTAGCAACTGCCCAAGCTCAAAAACTTGGTTATACTGATTTTTCTGAAGGCTCTCCAGGAGCGAAAAAACGAAGTGAAATTGCTGAAGCTATTAAAGTATCTAAACTTCTTAAAGGAATAACGAAAGAAGATATTTCTAAAATGGTTGTTGAAATTGTTAAACAAGTTGGTTCTTCGGCGGCTGAAAGAGCTAAAGCCAAAGGATTAGTACCTCAATCAGGAGATGAACAACACCCTGGACGGTGGGTAAAACCTGGACATCAAAAGAAAAAACCGACTGTTAAAAAACCTGTAAAGCGCGGAAAAGGAAAGAAAAAAAGAGCAGCGAAAAAAATACAAGCTAAAAACGTTACAACAAAGGGGTAATGATTAATGGGACAAAACTCTGGAAAACTTACTCAATTGGGGCTTAAAGTTAATAGAACCGCTGCAGACGTATTTGATGGTACTACTACCGCTTTATTTACAATTGCTGGTGGACGAGTACTATTAACTCACATAGAAGCTGAAGTGACTGGTGCAGCAGTAGATGTAGCTACATCAAATACAAAATTTGTTTTTAACCCAACCGTTGGTACGGATTTAGATTTATGTGCTGTTTTAGATATTACTGGAGATATAGTAGGAGCGATCTATACTATTACTGGTACATTCTCAGATGCTTTAACTGGTGGTATTGGTGGTGGTGCAGTTGGAATGAGTAATAGTGTTATACTTCCAGAAGGTACCTTAGATTTAAGCTCTAGTGCAGACGCGGGAACGGGTGGGGCACTTGGAAAATTTGAAATTTGGTATCTCCCTCTAGATGCGGGGGCTACTATAGTGGTGGTGTAATATTATGGGACAAGGAAATAATAATGTAAGTATAAAAACACAAGATTCTGCTGCGGTTGATGCTTTCGGACGTTTAAGAGTTTCTCAACCAACAGTACTTTGGGATTCTCAATTTGAATATGATTTACACTCTCTTTTCTATGATACTGTAACTGCTAATAATGGCACAGTAACTCAAATGCTGCTCATTCCGCTGCAGACTTAAATGTAACTACAGACAGCGGTTCAAAGGCCATTATTCAATCGTATGAATATTTCCGTTATCAACCAGGAAAATCCCAACAAGTGGTAATGACTTACGTTTTCGCTGCTGCCACTACAAATCTAGATCAAAGAGTTGGGCAGTTTGATGATAATAACGGTTATTTTCTAGAAATGAGTGGTTCTACAGTAAATGTAGTAAGACGCACAAAAACTAGTGGTTCAGTTGTAAATAATAAAACTGCACAAGCTGATTGGAACATCGATCCGATGGATGGGACAGGGCTTTCTCACTTAACTCTAGATCATACTAAAGGTCAAATTCTTGAAATAGATTATCAATGGTTATCTATGGGACGTATACGATACGGTTTTAGTGTTGATGGTATAAATTATTATGTTCATGAAGAACTGATCGCAAATAGTTTAGATGTTCCCTCTATTACTACCCCTAATCTTCCTATTCGTTGGGAAGTTGTTACTACAGATACAATAGCAGGAGCGAGAACATTAGAAGCTATTTGTGCATCTATATCCTCAGAAGGCGGTACAGATATAATAACTCAGCAACCTGGACATATATTTTCATTTACTAGAGAAGCAGCAACTGCAGCAGACAATACTGAAGAAGCTTTGATCGGTATACGTTGTGCGGCTACTTTAAATAGTATTGAATTAGAGGACTAATTGTTCCCCTTCATTTCACAATTGCCGCTTCAGCAAACGATTGTCTCTGGCGATTAAGATATGCTCCTACTACTCTAACAGCAGTTTCTTGGCAAGCAGGACAAACTGGAAGTGGTGTTGAAACAGATATTGCGACCACAGCAATCGCAGGAGGAACTGTAATTGATAGTGGTTTTATTGCTGCTGGACAAGGGAATAAATCAGGAACGGGTGAAAGAAACCTTCTTGCTCGTTTGCCTCTAACCTTAGACGCAGATGGAACACAAACTATCGCTTTAGCAGTAACAATTGAGGGAGTCGGAGGTACTACCTCTGTAAGTGGTTCAATAGGGTGGGAAGAGATTAGATAATCCTTTACTCTACCTACTGAGTATGGTATAATATATCTATAGTGCAAATAATTAGTATTTAGTAAAATAGGACAGATTAGAGAAGAAAATATATCTTTAGTCTGTCCTATTTTTTTGGAAAAGGGTGAATGAACACATTATGACAATACGCAAAGCCCATCACGTTTTAGAGCAAGTAAAATTTCGCTTTGATTCTCAAGGAGAAGTATCTGATATTTTATTAAATATTAATTATGCTCTTGAAGAAAGTTACATGCGTCATGTGGAAGCTGTAGAGACTGTTGAAGCAGTTGAGGCAGTGGAAGAGGTTCTTGCAGTCGAAGAGGTTCTTGCAGTCGAAGCCGTTGAATATGTTGCTCCAGTTGAGGGAGATGAGGAATTAGGTATAAAGCCTGTAGAAGAAGTTCTAGCGGTTGAGGCTGTTGAATATGTTGCTCCAGTTGCTTATGTGGCTCCCGTAGAAGGGGTTGACGGCGTTGAAGCGGTTCCAGCACACGATGTACCAGATGTAAGGCAGGTAACGCGTGTACGTGAAGAAATTAGTATTTTTAATGATCTCGATCCAAATATGACTAAAACTTTAATGAATCAATTTGGAAAATTCTGTAAAGCCAAAGCAGAAGAATGTGAATAAATGAAAATCTCTAAAGAAGATAGAGAGTTACTACACAATAAACGGAATGTTATTGGTGTAGGGGTTGGAACAAAAGAATCTCACGGTGTAGACACTGGAGAAGAATGTGTAGTTGTTTTAGTACAAGCTAAATCTGATATTATGGCTCTTCATGTAGAAGATAGAGTACCAAAAACCGTAGGCACTTTTAGAAAAAAGAAGACAGATGTTATTGAAGTAGGTAATATTGTGCCAATGGTTGGTGAAGCTAATAGAGAACAATATGATCCTCTAGTAGGTGGTGTATCTGTTGCCCCAAAAGGTTTTGGGTTCTCTGGTACCGTTGGTTTACCTCTTATTTATCAAGATGGGCAAGCAGTGATGTTAAGTAATGTCCATGTATTTTCTCCTGAATGGGAAAATAGACATTTAACACCAGAAGAAATCGAAACACACGGTATTCATGTTGGAACTCCTATTATGCACCCTAGCACGATGGAGCAACGAGGAAATAAACATTCGGTAGGTACTCTACTGGACTGGCAATCCCTTCATACAGATAAAGATAATTTATTTGATGCTGCAATTGCTACAGTAGATGTAGAAGCTGAACAAAAAATATTAGGGCTTGGAGAATATTCTAAGCTTGGGACTCCAAAAGTAGGGATGGAAGTAACAAAGTCGGGTAGAACTTCAGGGGTTACGGAAAGTATAATTAAAATAACCGATCTCACAGTACAAGTAAATTACCCAGGACTTGGAGCAGCGATGTTTGTTAAACAACTTGGCTTTGTACCAGGCTTTGTCTCCCCAGGAGATTCTGGTTCAGCCGTTGTAGATAAAGCAACTGGTAATGTAGTAGCTTTGGTGTTTGCTGGAAGTCCAACACTTTCAATTGCAACCCCAATGGAACGAGTATTTAAACATTTTGGACTTACAATAAAAGCTCCAGAGAAAAAACAAGAGGAACAAATTATGGAAGAACCAAAAGAACAAAAACCGGAAATGGAGAAAGAGCTTAAACAATTAAATCAGCTTCAAAAAATTGTTGAAGCGGCTTTCACAATCACTAGAATGATTATTGAAACAATTGGAAAATTATTCCCAAAAAAGAAGAATAAAGAGGATTAAACATGGACTTAGCAGAAGAGAAAGCTAAAGTACTAATAGAAATTCAAGAAATACAAATGAAGATGCAGCAATTAAAAGAGACTGAGCAGCAACTTTTACAAGAAGCCTTAAAAAAACAAGGGCAGATTGAATTTATAGATAAATTAGCTTCAGAACAAGATATTAATAATACGTCAACTGAGGACGAAGAAAATGAATAAACAAGCAACGGCACGACCAACAGGCACTCTAGGACTAGAAGTTATAAAAGCTCCAAAAGAGCCTACGTTCTTCGAACTCGTTCAAATGGCAAACCCTCTTAGTGAAACATCTAAGGGAGTACGAATGTGGAAATTAAAGAACCTTCCTAATATTTGGAGAGGTTTATGGAGAATTGGAGTAGCTAAAGCTCTTAAAATTCCTACACATTATGGTACTTTATATCTAAAGAAAATTGATTCTAATGGTGTAGTCACTAACTATGGGTTAGCATCTACACGAGTAGTAACAGATGCAGGCGTTGATTATATTGTCGATGCTTTCCAAGACAGTGTTGAGTTGGAAATCATGAATTTCCACGCTTTAGGAACAGGAGTAACCGCTGAAGCTGCTGGTGATACAGCACTTGTAACAGAACTTACTACTGAATATACTGGAGACGTTAGAGCAACGGGTACAACTGCTGAAGGTTCTAGTACAAATATCTATCAAACAGTAGCAACTAATACTCTTGATGGTACCCCTGGTGCGGCTCTTCGAGAGCATGGTATTTTCAACCAAGCGGCAACTGGTGGTGGAGTACTTCTAGATAGAACTCTATTCTCCGCGATCACATTAAGCTCAGGGGACGCTCTACAGAGCACTTATGAACTAACGGTAACTGCTGGCGGGTAAACCAGCATGAGCAATACTAGAAAATTAAAAAAAAGAGGAAAGAAAATGAAACATTTAAAAGAACAGCCCTTTCTAGATCGAAAAGGAAATCAAGTACTAATACCTACGCAAGATGAGGCAGGAAATCGAACAGCTTTTGAACCTTCCTTGCGTTGGGTGTTAGGTGTGACAGCTAATTCATACATACCAACAGATAAATTCTCCCTTAGTCTAAAAGAAATCAGATCGTTGAATACTGCGGTAGATATTTTAGATAAGGAACTAGAGACTGACGAATACATGTCGTTTGAAGATGCAGATTTTGTAATCTTAAAAAAGGTTATATTACAATTATTACCTCTTATATCAATCGGACAACTTCTTATGAATGCCCCAATTATTGAAGACATACTTAATAATCCTTTAGATAAACTGCCAAAAGAAGAAGAAAAGACAGAATAAAGTCTAAATTATTTGAAAAAGAATATCTAAATAAAATATTAATTATAGTTGATGAAAAAGAAATAGAAATACTAAAATTGGTATAAAATTGGTATAAAATGTATAAAATTCCTAATGAGGCTGATGCCTTTAATGTTAATCAAGCTGAACTAGATACTGTTGACATAGATATACTTGTTGCTGCCTATGATGGTACGGGAATTGTGTCCGGTGGAGCAGTAACTGCTCAAGTAACGCCGGATATGACAGTTGCTGTTGCTTCTGGTGTAGCAATAATTGACGGAACAAGGGTGACTATTGGAGCAGGAAATGTAATAGTAACTGCTGCAGACGGTTCGAACCCAAGATTTGATCTTGTGGTTGTAAATTCGTCTGCAGTAAAATCTGTTGTAGCTGGTACGGCTGCTGCTGAACCTGTTTTCCCTGCAATTCCTGCAAATAGTATTGTACTTGCTGCAGTATACATTCCTACCTCTGACACAACTATTGAAAATAATCAAATCACTGATAAGCGTGTAGTTGTAAATAATATTATAACAGCAGGTCTTGGAAATACTAATACTTGGTTAGCAGATCAAACATATGATGATAATATCGCTGTTGCATTAGGCACAGGAAGTGATTCTAGACTTTATTATGATGGCACTGACACTTTCTGGGACTTGAGAGCAGAGGGGACTGGCGACCTAATGATTGCGTTGGCAGGGTCGTTCCCCAGTCCCGACTCTGGAACAGTACATATCTGGAAAGGAAACGCAGGAACCATTGCTGCCGATAGTCTTAGTTCTTTAGTTATTGAAAGTGATAGTTCACAGTTTCTACAATTCCTATCCCCAAATACAACTCAACAGGGGATACGTTTTGGTGATCCCGAGAATAATGGAGCGGGTCAAATCCGATATGTTCACACGTCGACTACCGATAGGTTTGATGTATATACCGCAGGGGTAGTTCGGCTCTTTTATGCCGCCGGAGCTTTCGCCTTTCAGGAATCCACCACTATTTCCACGTCTACTGGTAACCTTACCCTTTCCCCATCAGGTCAAACCATTATCCCCGACGATAACATCTTCTCATGGGGTAGTGGTGGTGATATTGTCTCAGTACTCGATGCCACTGGTAGGGCTTCCGATGCCGCTTTCTCTGGAGTGCTAGTCGGTACTCCGGTTTATGACACTGCTATTCCAGCTAATTCCTTCATCGTATCCAACATCACCGCCGATGGTGATTTAGTTTTCTTTACCAATACAGGCGGCAACAGCATTGAGATGTTGAGAGTAGATGGTAGCACACGGCAAATAGTCTTACCTCAATCGGGAGACCATGATGCTACTCCCGCTCTTGCCTTTGGAACCGGCGCAGAGGGGATATTTTCCAAGCATCCTGGGGAATTCGATTTCACTGTAGCTGGCATGTTTCGATACCAAGTGACCGCCTACCTAATGGGGTCGATCGATACAGGCGGCGGGACTATTGTGAGAGCCTCTTCTACTTCGACCGCACCAGGGCTAGCTTTCACAGGAGATACGAATACTGGAATAGGTAGAGCGGCGGCGGACCAGCTCTCTTTGATTGCCGGAGGAGTGGAAGGGATTAGGATTATTGAATCCGGCTCGGCCATATCGGGCATCAATCTCTATGGAGATTTGGATTTCCAACAAGCAAATCCTAATATTATTGGGGGAGATACGAATGGAATTCTTTCTATTACCCCCGATACGGCCACAAATCAAGGCGGAAATATAAAGTTATATGGAAATACTCATGCCACTTTGGCACAAGACATTGAATTTTATGCTGATTCAACTTTGGTTTTATCTTGGGATGAAAGTGAAGGAAATTGGGATTTCGCTAGTCAAAATATTAAAAGTGCTGTACTTG
>Ga0256397_1000024_pt1 | contig 13087 bp, 25 predicted proteins | sample KryLIviralmetaG_2_FD_191189 | JGI IMG/M metagenome (GOLD analysis project Ga0256397, IMG submission 191189) | Seawater viral communities from deep brine pools at the bottom of the Mediterranean Sea - Kryos LI F3 | ecosystem: Environmental > Aquatic > Marine > Bathypelagic | place: Mediterranean...
GAATAATACCATTATAAATCTTTCTCATGGTAAGAAGAGACAGCGATCACTATTGTATAGAGTGTAATACAATACTTCCTTGGAGATATAAAGGACGACAGAAAATTTATTGTAGTAACACCTGTAGAAATGAATATCAGAAGAGGAAAAAGGATGAAGTACAGTTGTAAGCACTGTGATTTTGTCATAGAAAGAGATTATTTTAAATCAGAGTTAATGTTACAGATAGCCATACATGAAAAAACCCACGATTAAGATATATACAGATGGTGGAACCCATATGAATAGAATATGTATAGTAGACAAACATATAGATAAAAATATAGTTAAAACAAGGGGGGTAAATCCAACAAACAATGAGTTGGAATATCTTGCTGTGTTATATGCATTAAAATATATTCAAAATAATTATAAAAGATATAAAGTAACCATATGTAGTGACTCTATGTTAGTTGTAAATCAATTAAATGATAAATGGAGGGTTACAACACCAACCCTAATCCCACTACATGCTAAATGTGCTAAATTGCTTAAATCAAATATTATTATAAAATGGGTTAGTAGGGATGTAAATGAGGCAGGTTGGATATTAGATAAACTGTTAAAGGCTAGGATTTAGGTTAATAATATGGTTATGAATATAAAGTCTAAGACTTTGTTGGATAAGTGGTGTTTGATACGTCACCTACAGGGTTGTTATCCTTGAATTGACTTAACATCTTTGCAAACAACACAGCATCACTTTCATAAAGATTACCTGTTCTAGTCTTTTTCACAAAACTAGCAAATTTTCTAAACAACTCTTTATCTTCCCAAGTCACACAGATTGTGGTATGAGAATTTCCAATTTTCCTACGAGCCATAACTAATCATTTATACAATATTATATAAACCTTTAGATGATAAAAATGTCGAGTTTTCAGACATCGCCATACACATAAAGCTCGAAAATTAGGGGTCTATAGAATATAAACAAGTGTAGCAAAACAGTACTTCCGAATTTCTTAAAAAGCTCCTTTTTTTGGTGTCTATAAAACATATACCATAATATTAGAGTATGACATTCTATCAAAAAGCTCGAAAATATGAGTCTATATTGGATAATCTTCTTTTGCTTGTTTTACAGGGCAGAAGGGTATGGTTACTGGCAACCACATGAAACTATGTCTTATCCAAAACTTGATAGTCTTTTTACTACCATACCATACATCATGCACAATAACACTTGCAGCAGCTCCTCTGGTTCCAGCCTTTCCTTCTGGTGCATCATATTTTCTAGTAATATGAAAAGTACCAACTGCATCCTGATAAATTGCATGTAACAGTTCATGAGCTAGTGGCATTACATTCGATCTTAAAATGAATGGATTCTTACTGTCATTGACAAACATGTAAATCACTTTGATACCTGTCACCCCCCATGCTATGCCGTCACTTGTTTCAATATCTAGGTGATTATAAAATGCCTTAAAGTCTTCCTGATCCTCTACAGGAATAATGTTAAGTGTCCAGTTATCTCTAAAATTACAAAGTGCAGTATATCCACTATCTGACTTACCATTATGACCGTTAAGCATTATGGTTCGTTCAACAATATCTGTATATGTTTTTTGATTGATGTTCTTGGTAAAGAAATGAATCATGATACTTTAAGAGGATGACAACATATAAATATTGTGAAACATACATACCCTCATGGGCACACGAATTAAAGGTAAGTTTGCTGGTCAGTGTAAGATATGTGGAAGTGACTGGAGAGTTGGTGATGACATATATTATCAAAAAGACCCAAAGGCAATTTGTTCCGATAAGGAATGTTTCAACGAACAGGGTGGTACACTTACCAACTACACTCCAAAACAAGGAACGTTAACAAGTGGTGGTGGATGGGGAAAAACTCCAATCATAACAAAACTACCTGACGTAGAAATAAGTGATGATGTTAAAAAGATTACAGAATACTGGGATCAGTTTTTTGTTGTTGCACATCACAAGACCAAAGCTGTTTATCCACAAGAGGATGTTAACGGTGATAGGTTTGGACAGATTAGGTCTAAGATGATGGATCAATTTATGGGATTGACCAACATGATAAATAAATAGATTTATATAATCCATTCTTTTTTATTATACTATGAACGTAAGCGAAGTTCTAGACATCAAAGGTTCTGCTGAGAACTCTAAGAAACTAGTAGTCGGTGACAAGATTACAATCCAAGGTTTTCATATCAAGAACGTTGATGATGTAGGTGCTGAAGTTGCAGAGATTAGTACAACGGAAGGTTTGCGACACTCATTCGGTAAAACAATCATTGGTCAAGCCAAGAGTGATTACTGGATAAATGTTGTAGAGAAATGTGTTGACAAGGATGCAGCAGACGGCTTGGATGCCTATGTAGTTGAGAGGGAAGCAGAGAAGACAGGCAGAATGATGTTATGTCTAAGTATGTTCCCACCAAAAAACTAATAAATCAATCCCACTTTCTTTTATTTTAATTAAAAACATTAATAAGTTATTACCATATCAATAATATTATGAATCCAGATGAGCAACATGCTAAAGATTGGTCTAATGTAAAAAAATACAATGAGGATATGTTAAAGTATACAGGTGACAGAAAGTATGAACATAGAATAAAAGCATGTGACAGATTATTAGCAACAATTAAATAACAAAATGTGTTACAGTTGTTGTGTCTTATTCCGACAAATCTAACAGTAGTTATAGAATAAAGTCCTCTACAACTACAAAAGAAAGTAAAAAAGAAATTTTATTTGATCGTAAAATAAATAGTGGTAAACCACTTGGGGGTAAGACACCATATATTTCTACTCAACTGGTCAAATGTTGGTCTTGTTCTGAAATACCACAGGATGATTACAAGGCATGTGGTTATATTTTATACAAAAGTTCAAGACTGGTGTCAATTTGCAGGTATAACAATCATAAATTTTATCCAATATCATTTCATGACAATGTAAGATGCATGTTATGCAGGGTAGACAACTTAGACCCAAACGATTTGGGTGTACATTATCATCACCCACTTACAGGTCAGACTGACTGGAACCGAGATTATAGGGACTTTGGATATTGAAAAAGTGTAACAGATGTGGCAAGAAAGACCTTACTTGGAACACAAAATGGCATGATTATAGTAATAAATGGCAGTTAACCAACCATAAAAACAAGGATGGTGAATGGTGTGTTAACAATATTATAAAACCAAAAGAATCAAAATTAACAAAAAAAGATTTTACAGTTTGTCCACTTTGTACGGATTCAAACTTTGGTTATTGTTTAAACAAGGATTATGAAGAACATAAGGAAAAATATCATCCAAACGGAGAAAAATTGTCAGAGTTAGATTATATTCATAAACACTTATCGGCATATAAACTTAAAAGATTTTGGAAACATGATCCACACTATAATAAATATGTATAAGTTTATATTTACTAAAGTTTCATAAAAGTCAAATGTTTTCAAAGAAAATCAAGATAGAACTTGAGAAAAAAGATGATATTATACACTTGGAACCAATAAGTGATATTCATATTGGACATGCTGGATTTGACGAATACTTGTACAAAAAAAGAATAAAAGCTATATGTAAGGATAAAAACAGATATACATTCTTTGGTGGGGATGCATTAGATGCAATTACTACTTATGACAAAAGATTCAATCCTGACATGAGTTTGGAACATGACATAGACAATCAACGACAAAGATGGCAGGACATGACACAAAAACTGTTTGACATTCAAAAGGAACAAAAGAATGAAAAGGTGTGGGGTTTCTTTCATGGTAATCATGACTATAAAATACCTCAAATCAGCAGGGCATATCTGGAAAATACAATGTGTACTCCAAACGGACTGACATTCATGGGAAGTCGTGGGGTTTTAGGACTTGAAATAAAATACAATAAGAAAGTGTTGGCACAATGGTCTATCCTGTTCATTCACGGAAGTGGTGGTGGCAAGCCTGAGAGAATAATGGAACAAATGAAACGTAATGCTTATTATGACATATTCTTATGTGGACACCTTCATCAAAAGAGATATCAACCAGAAATGGTTTATGACTTTGATTGGGAAAGTGGAAAGACATGGGAAAGAGACATACATCTTGGCAATACAGGAACATTCTGCAAAACTTTGATAGAAAATACGGATGGTTATATGGACAGAAAGAACGAGGTCATAGGATCACAGATAGGAACGTTGACATTGTCATTTAATGCTGAGGAAGGTACTATAATTGGTAATATCTAAGGCTGTTAGACGAAATAAGAAAACACTTGTCAACTCAATATATACTGGTACTAGATATAAAAAAACATCAACAAGGGAAAGAGTTATTGAAACATTAAAAAATCATAAGAACGGACTGCCATTAATGGAGATAGCTTATAAGGCAAATGTAAGCAGTGGAGGTAACATTCATCAGACTGTTAAATTCATGATGAAATCAAAAGAGGTTATAAAAGAGTCATGTCCTCATTGTAATTCTACAGATTTATATAAATTAAACATATAATTCTTGTATAATTAGACAAGTTTATATTCATAAAGAATCAAATGTTCATATGTTTATCAATATTTGTTGGACAAAAAATGGTGAAACTAAAAAAACACTTATGGCTATAGAAAAAGCAACACATATGGTTCAAAAACTAGAAAACCAAGGAGTTAAAACTTGGTTTGAAGCAGAACAAATATCTGCTTAAGTAATAACATACACAATTTTTATTTTTTTATCTCTATTTTTCTCCTCTTTACATTTTTTTATCAATTATATAATACAACCTTCGTCTAGTCGTAAATTTTACCTTTTTTCTTACTTTTTTACGCCTATATTATACTATAGTTATATAATTAGCTTTTTTCTGTACTACCCTCTCTACATCTTTGTTTTTAGATAGATATATATATCTCACATAGTATTGGATGTCATGAAGTTCTCAAAAATAACTGCAATATCAATCAGTCCTGATGCAAAACCAATTTTTGAATCATTTAACAAGTTAAAACCAGACAATGTTTCATTCAGCATGTTCCTGTCTATAGCACTGGAAGAATATGTACAAAATCGTAAACACTTAAAATATCCAAAGTTAATGGACTGTATGCATGTATGGAATGAATGTCTTAAAGACTTGACTACTGATGAATTATTAAAAGTTAATAATAGAGTTACTAAACAATTAGCAAATAGAGTGAAAAAGGAGTTGCATAGTAGATTATGAATATGACAAAATCAGCTAAAATTGATGCCTTGGTAAAGGCACTGTACGATAACAAATATGTTGAAATAATAGACAGAATGAGACCAGACAGTGCAATATCTATAAACCCTTCACAAAAAGGATTTTTGGACATATTCATAGAGTCATCCAATGACTTTATAGGATTGTTACATGAAGCAATTTGTCGTGTAAAGGCACAAAAAGATGGTAATATAGATGTTATAGAGATAGAGTTTAACAAAATAACAATAAACTTGGTAGGTGATTTACTTGTTAACATGCATGATATAACTACCAAGAATGAAAATTCCACGGTAACATTTGAATGTCAAGTGTTGGCAACTGATTCTCCAAAATCATATATAAAGAAAGCAATATTTGCATGTGCAATATGTGGAAATGAGTATGATGCAGAATGTAATATTGACAGAAAGATGGTTATACCTTTATGTTCTAACAGGTCATGTAAAAGAGCAAAGACTTTGATACAAACAGACAGAATGGAAACAGATGATGTGCAAACAATACTTATGCAGGAACCAATGGACAAGAGTAAAAAGAGTTCTCCAGTAATATTTACAGGTAAACTGGTAGGTAGTTTGGTAAGAACTTCATATGTAGGGCAGAAGAAGTTGATTACTGGACTGTTCAGAAGTGATATTGACCTTAAAAAGAATGAACATGAGGTATTCATAGATGTTATGTCAGTACAGGATTTGGATGAAACCAAACCTACAATGCCTGATAGTGATGAAATCAAACAACTTAACATTGATTCAAAACAAGATGGATTTATTGACAGGGTGATAGATTCGTTTGCACCTGCAATATTTGGATATAAGGACATTAAACTTAGCATATTGTTGCAACTGGCAGGTGGTGTTAAGACACAAAAAAGAGGTGATATTAACATGTTTCTAATAGGAGACCCAAGTATGGCAAAGAGTGAACTTTTAAAATTTGCAAGTAAGTTAGTGACAAAGTCAATATATACAAGTGGTAGAGGTTCATCAGCAGCAGGACTCACAATAGGTATTGTTAAGATGAGTGATGGTAGAAGTATTGCACAAGCAGGAGTGTTACCTATGTGTGATGGAGGACTTGCATGTATAGACGAGTTTGACAAGATGGGTGAGGATGACAGAAGTGCAATGCATGAAGCAATGGAACAACAAACAGTAAGTATAGCAAAGGCAGGAATAGCAATGACATTACCAAGTCGTACAAGTGTACTTGCAGCAGCCAACCCAAAGTGGGGTATGTATGACAATGACAACTCTCTAAGAGACAATATTAACATACCAGCACCACTCCTAAGCAGGTTTGACTTGATTTGGCTCATACAGGACAAGGTAAACATGACAAGTGACCGTATGAAAGCAAACCATATCTTGGACTCATTTGAAATGTCTATGGGTGATGACTGTTATTTGTCAACAGATGATATGATAAAATATATCAATTATGCAAAAACATTTAATCCAAAATTAAACAATGAAGCAAAAAAAACATTGTTAGATATTTATGAAAAAATGAGAAGTATAAGTGCAAAGAGTGACATACCTATTGGAACAAGACAGCTTGAGGCAATAGTTAGACTGAGTATGGCTTATGCAAAACTAAATTTTAGAAATGAAATAACAAGCAATGATATTAATATTATCAAAATACTTATAGAAAAACAGTATGAGGCATTTGGAAGCAGCATTAGTCAAGGTGGTGTACAAACACAGATATTTGTAGATGGCAAGTCGGTAAAGGAACATGATATATTGACAGTATGGAACACATGTAAAAATATAGAAGGCAATGTTAAACTTAGAGAGTTTGAAAAGGCACTGATAGACAGTGGCATGTCAAAGGAAAAGGCAGAGGCAACAATATCAAAATGGGAAACTAATAATGCTATCAAACTTAACAGTGATGGAACATATACAAGAATATAGCAAGATTAATATTGAAGCAATGTGATGGGTAGTTGTGATGGTTGTTGAAGACGACTCTATCGAGTCAGAGGAAACCCAAACGTCTAAGGATTCATTAGAGATGGGAGTAGACCAGCTTAAAGGTGTTGGTTCCGTAACTCAGAAAAAATTGGAGACCTTCGGTGTAACCTCACTCATAGATTTATGTATAAGGGGTGCTCAGGAAATCAAGGAAATTACTGGAGTTGACAAGATAAAATGTGATGCTTGGGTGTTTCAGTCTCAGAAAATATTGGAAGACAATGATCTAATTAGAAAAAGTGATATGAATACAACCGAATTATGGGAGTATCAAAAATCATATCCTGTCATTGGAACAAAATGTGATGAGGTTGACAACTTGATTGATGGTGGTGTTAGACCAGAGGCAACCTATGAAGTCTATGGAGAATTTGGGGCAGGTAAGACACAATTCTGCAACTCTCTTACAGTTGAGACTATCCATGATGGAAACAATGTGATTTGGATAGATTGTGAGGACACATTCAAGCCAAACAGAATTGCTGAGATGTTAAAGGCAAGAGAGTATGCAGAAGATGATGAAGAGATAAGTGGTTATCTTAATCAAATCACCTACCTATACTGCCCAAATACAGAACAACTTATGGGAACAATAAATGGATTGAGTAAAATTTTAGATGAAAAGAAACCGACACTTGTAATACTTGATGGTTCAATAGGACAGTTCAGGGAAGAATATCTGGGAAGAGGTACGTTAGCTGCTAGACAGATGCAGATAGCAAGACTGATGAGTCATATCAAGAACATATCATTTTACTTTAGATGTGCTGTAGTATTTACCAATCAGGTACAAAGTGATCCAAGCATGATGTTTGGAGATCCTATCAAGCCAATAGGTGGAAATGTTGTGGCACATGCAAGCACATACAGGTTATATTTTAAGAAGAGTGGTAAGAAGAGACTTGCAAGAATGATAGACTCTCCTGAACATGCAATGGCTGATGCTGAATATATTTTGGATGCAAAAGGCATGTCCAATGTCGAATAAGAAAGACGAAAGTGACAAACTTAAGAGGAAAATAGCTGCAAAGAAGCAGTTTGATTTAAAATGTAAGGTATGTCATAAGAAATTTGGTAAACATTTCACATTCCATCATAAAAGATACATTGCTGGTGAAAAGATATACAAGGATTTTAAGACAACATATGACTACAATCTATACATACTGCCAATAGTTGACAAAGATCCCAACCGATTTGCCCTCCTTTGTAAGGCTCATCACACACTTGTAGAGAAACTTAAACGATTCAAGTTAGATAAATTAGAAAGATTATTCCAAGTGGTCAAGGAGAGCAAGTAATGGAGATTATAGGGCAGGGAGAGGTGGCAGCATTATCCATAATCAAGGATATGTTTGGAAACAGTTCTGAATACATGACACAGGTCAAGTTGTCCAATATGGTCACTCCTGAATATCTTGAGACATTTAGCGAGAGACAGTTGAAGGAAACAATAGACATAGTAGTGGTTACACCATTTGAATGTCTAGCAATAAGAGTACAGGACAAACATCACAACAGTGATAGAATGGCTACAATAGATAATATTCAAAAACTTATGCTGGAATGGAATGGGTGGAAAGTTGTAGACATATGGCATTATGAGTGTAAGGAACTTTGGAAGGATAAGGTTAATGAAAGATCAAGGATGGAGTTGGAAATGGCAATAAAGGAATCAAGTGTGGAATAATGTATGAAATAATAATAACAGAACAGATGAAACATAATGCCAAGAAAAAGAGCGATGATATGGGAGTTATCAAAGGCAGTATTCGTGGGGGTGGTGGCAATATGATAGGATTTTTAGGTGAAGAGTTGGTAAAAAAACAATTTAACATTGATGATTCCAACACATATCAATGGGACTTGCAGTATAATAATAAAAAGTTGGAAGTAAAGACCAAGGAAAGAAATGTATATCCCAAACCTTTCTATAATGCAACAATATTTAATTGGAATACAACTCAAAAATGTGATTATTATATATTTTGTAGTGTGTTCAAGGATTTCTCAAAGGGGTATATATGTGGGGTAATAAAACCACAAGAATTTTATGATAAGGCAAGTTTTGCAAAGAAGGGAGATCCTGATGGTTATCATTTTAAATTCTTTAGTGATTGTTACAATCTGCCATATTCTGAGTTGAATAATATAGACATATTAGAATAATTTATATACAAGTAATATAATAATTGTACGTGTACAGGAATTCTTACCAAATAACAGAGGATATTTTAGATACAGTAGCATATAGTGGAATCGAAGGAGTTACAATCACCCCACTTATTAGAAAATCTAACCTCTCATACAATAGAATTACAACATTCATCAGTAAACTAACACAATCAAATTTAATTAATAAGATAGAAACAAACGGAAAGATCACATTCGTCCTCACGGAGAAAGGACGAATTTATCTTGACGAATACAAAAAGTTTTCAAGTATTGCTGAGAACTTTGGATTAGAACTATAGATTTATATAACTGTCACATTTTATATTTTCCATGACAAAACAAGTAATTGTATTAGCAATGTTAGTCAGTATAGCCCTGACATCATATGCATACGGTGAAACAGCAACGATTCAAGTGCCATTTGATTCTCATGGAACTTCCTGCTGGTATGATGAGAGTGTGATATTATATCATTGTACTTGGCAAGGTGAAAGAGAAATCTCCACAATAGAGGACTTGGAGCAATTCAAGGAATATCTAAGTGAGGAAACATACCAAGAGGAACTTGCAAGACTATCTGAACCTATAGTAGTGGAGATTATTCCAGAACTAACTGATGATGAAAGGACAATTCAAAAACTAGAGTTAAAGTTGGAAAAGGGAATCATGAAAACACCAGATGCAGTATTACTACAAATGTTACGCTCATTAGATGAGTGTCAACAAGGATTGGATAATTCATCAGCAATACAAAAAGAGAGAATCTTTGTAATATCTCAGTATGAACATCTTGACCTATTCAATGTGCAGGCAACAGGTCAACTTGGTGAACTTTCTTTGGCAATGGAGGAATGTAGAGCACAACAGGTATTGGAACATCAGATACTAACCCCTGCATACAAACACTTTGAAGATGCCGACAGAGCAGGCAACTTTCAACACTTGGAATCATTGAAAGGCATAAGTGCCATACCATACGAGCAGTACACAAAGTCTGACTTTAAGGTAGATACCAATGTGATATGTGACAGCCACGCATACCCACAGTCTTACAAAGATACAATGGGTTGTCCACCAATACAATATGATGGATTTACATACCCTGAGGGTAACGGTTTCATAAGTTATTACTCACCAATAATTGAGGAGTATACATTCTTCATGCAGGACTATGGTAATAAACAAGCCACTCCACATGACAAACAGGTACAGGCAAACATTGCAGAACCAATAGCAAGAGAAATGATAGAAGATAATCTATTCTATCAAAACAAAATCAAACATGGGGATTAACCCCTTTTTTATTTTAATTATGACATCAATAGATAAAGTTCTCAGAGAACATAAGGAAATCTGTGAGAGGGCATTTAACGTGGTAGAGAAAAAAGGTATGGATTATGCCAGATACCAGCATAAGAATGGAGACACATTAGCAAATATCAGTAATAGTAAAAATTGGGGTATAACTGATACAATATGCCAAGGGTTATTGGTTAGAATAGCTGATAAATTCAGTAGACTGATAAGTCTAACAAAGAATCCCAATGAAAACCCAATGGTAAACAATGAGAAGGTGGGAGATACTATAGAAGATATGATAAACTATTTAATATATATTAAGATTAAATATGATGAAGAGAGGAAATAGATGGATCTAAATGAATATCAAAAACTAGCAAAGAAAACAGACCTAAATAACCCTTTAAACTATTATTACCTTGGTCTTGCTGAAGAGGCAGGGGAAGTAGCAGGGTTGAGAAAGAGATTTCTTAGAGATGAGGGTAACACTGATTATAATAAACTCACTAAGGAACTTGGTGATGTACTTTGGTATCTATCAATGATTGCTGATAAATATAATATAAAGATGGAAGATGTAGCAGTGTCTAACCTGATTAAGTTATCTGATAGAAAAGAACGTGGTATGATCAAAGGTAAAGGTGATGACCGATGAGTATTATATGTATAGATTGTAATCATGATATGGTTGAACATGATGTAGACTATGCATATCGTGGATATTGTACAAATGATTGTGATTGTCCATGTAAAGAGAAAGGTTTATCTTATAAGGAAACATTAAACAGTTTAGATTGAAAGGATTATGTCAAGATTGTCTTAAAAGTAATATTAATCTAAGTTTTTACGTTACAAAAGGGTTTGTTTGTGATGACTGTAGTGAAAAGTAGTTTTTCCTTTAAAGGCAAGAAATATATAAGAGATGGTTGGTTATTAAAGGTGATGAAAGAAACTGGAACTCCTAGATCATACTACCACTGTAACAAATGTAATGAATGTAACGGCTATAAAGGCAAGGAAGGGTACTGTGTAATATGTGAACAATAACTAGGAGTATTAAATATGAAATGTCAACGTTGTAATGAGAATATGGATAAAATGACAGTGTGTCATCAAATTTGCCCAAATTGTGGTGCAGTAGTAGATTGCAGTGATGGTGTGTTTGATTGATCTGTTTAAACTGTAACAGACTTATGGTAGAACATGAGAAGATTAAAAATAGTAACAGTAAAATAGTATGGGTTTGTATAGGCTGTGAGGCAAGAGTGAGTAATGACTAGAACTATTAGAAAACGACATACTAAACATCCAACAAGGGATGGTAATCATAATCCTATATGTGTAGATCCTAACTGTGAGGATTGTAAATGAAATTAACTAAAGATAGATTTACCTGCTGGGAATGTATAGATGATAATGACTATGAAGAAAAGTATGATGATGAGTTAATCATATCTGTAAACGAGGGTGAAACTAATAGGGATATAGCAGATTATATCTTGGAATGTCAAGAAAAGGCAGATAATTGGGATAAAGTATCAGATGATGATGGTTATGCAGGTAGTAGAGCAGATATGATATTGAAGTTATCTAGAGAAAATAAGGAATTAAGAGAGAAAGCAGATAAATGGGATTTGGTTGATAACACAAAGAAAATATCAAAGTTATTCAAAGAGAATGAACAATTAAAATTAAAGATAAAGGAGTATGAAAATGAAATCTAAACTAGTAGATATAATCACATGTACTTTATGCAAGTTAGAGGTAACTATGGACTTGAATTATAACATCCCAAAAACCGATACAGGTATAGTAATATCTGGGTTAACATGTATGAACTGTCAAAGTGAAGTAACTCATAACATAACAAGAATACAAAAATCATGTCGTAGGTATGCACATTTGGAATGGGAAGACTTGGAAAACCTAAAGGAGTATCGCAGAAAATACAAGCAAATGAAATCATGGAATGATGCAGTACCAATGTTTTGTGAGCATTGCAGTAATGACGGTGGATATGAAAAATGTAGATGTTATTGTCATGAAGATAAAACAATAACTGGTGATGGTGCACCTAGACAAATGAATGGTAGTCAAAATGCACCATCAACTAATAGTCCTTCCATAACTCAATCAAAAGGTCGTTCAAATTCTTCTTCAGTTGATGATTTTTATGACTCTATAAAGTTAGAAGGAGAATCTGCAAAAGAGTTTGAAAAACAAGATGGTATACCATTAACTCCAGAACAAAAGAAATCACTTGATGATGACTTGAAATATTATTATGATACAGTAGATGAATCATTAGACACAACTACTGCACCTACCACTTGGACACAAAAAGACCAAAAA
>Ga0256397_1000025_pt1 | contig 11992 bp, 15 predicted proteins | sample KryLIviralmetaG_2_FD_191189 | JGI IMG/M metagenome (GOLD analysis project Ga0256397, IMG submission 191189) | Seawater viral communities from deep brine pools at the bottom of the Mediterranean Sea - Kryos LI F3 | ecosystem: Environmental > Aquatic > Marine > Bathypelagic | place: Mediterranean...
ACTCTACAGTGCCTATAGGGACTTGTAGTGACTTGGAGTGTGTCCACTCTCCAATAGTTGGGATACATCCGCATCTCGAGAAGTCTCTTAAGACCTTTATTAAGTTTTTAGGAGGATGTGGGGCTAGTGAGGTTGCGAACTATTTTAGGCGTGCAGGTATGAAGGTTTATGTAACTGACAAGTCTGAAACTACGGAACTTTGTAAGATCCAATCTACCAACTTCTATGCTCTTTGTATCGAGTTTTTCAAAGATATGAAAAATCAATGTACTAAGCAGGGAGTTCCATTTGAGTTTTGGACACTTTGGAATCAGAATTATAATACTGGGTATAATCAATTGGGGTATTCAGAATACACGAGACCAAATTTAATCCCAATTATGACTAAACAAGGAGGGCATTGCACATTACCCAATTTAGAATTTTTAGATAGTGAATTTACAAGATTTTTGAAAGAAGTTACACTACCTAAAAGTATATAAATAATGGAAACTATATAACATGGCAGAAATATACGAGCTTGAAAAGATAGAGTTTGACGGTTCAGCATTTGTTAGGGAGAAAATTATCCGTAATGGGACCAACACAGGACTAATTAACGTACCTAAGAGGTTTGTGGGGAGACATTTTACAATGGTATTAATTCCTGCAGACGAACTAGAAAAAACCAAAATAACTTATAAAGGATGATGAAATACCAAACAATAGATTCTGGAAAAAGACAAAACTTTAAGTCAGGAATGGAGAGGGATACTGATGAAGGTAAGCCAAGGTATGACTTAATATTCCCTAAGGGATTACCCATTGAAGACTCTTTAATATATAGGTGGGCGATGTTAATGCAACGAGGAAAGACTAAGTATGGGGAAAGGAACTGGGAGAAAGCAGATAGTCAGGAAGAATTAGACAGATTTAAATCAAGCGCATTTAGACATTTTATGGATTGGTATTTTGGAGATAATGAAGAAGACCATGCAAGTGCTGTTTTTTTTAATATTGGGGCTGTAGAGTTTGTTAAATTTAAATTAAAAGAAGATAAAAAATGAGAGAAAAAAACCCCAAAAAAGTAGCGGCTGGAAAGAGATCGAGAGTCCAGGGAAAAGCATTTGAATTAAGGGCAAGGAAGGATTTAGAAGAAACTGGTTGGACTGTAGATAGATGGTCAAACAATGTAGATTTAGAAAAGAACCAAATAATTGCGGCAAAAGCAAAATGGGCAGGACCAAATAGACCAATGATGTTAGGTGCAGGATTTCCAGATTTCATAGCTTTCAAAAAACAAACAGAAGATTGGTATGAAGTTATTGGAGTAGAATGCAAGGTCGGAAAATACCTTGACAAAATAGAAAAAGAAAAATGTAAATGGTTATTAGATAATCAAGTTTTCAGCAAGATTATGATAGCTTACAAAACTAAAGAAAAGAACAGAATAATCGTAAATTATCAGGAGTTTAAATGAAATATATTAAGTCTGAAAAACTGAAAAAGAATAAATATCTTCTAACCTTAGAGATTCTTGATAGAGATCTTGAAATGATTGAAAATTTAATATTCACTTATGCCCCTTTTCAACATTATCAGGATAATAAGGGGGTGCTTCCCTTAGATGAAGAATATCCTGAGCTTCAATTTACAAAGAAATATGACAAATGGCTAAATAAGATTTGGAGAGAACTTAAGAAGGTAGGGACAAATTATGGGGCATAAAAAAATTGAACCGAAAACCTATGTAGTCACTTCTGCACAGGCATCTTATGAAATTAAAAGAGAAGGGGATGAAGAGTATTATATTAGAAATGGGGGGGTTGCAAAAGTTCACCCCCAATTTCTTAAAGGTCTTGAAAGATATTGTATGGAGAAGGATTCTGAATTAATTATATTACCTATGAATGGGAAGAATGCAAGGGAAACAATATTTCATGAGAGTCTTGATGGGATAGATTTATTTAAAGGGGAACTTAATCTAAATTCCAATATCAAAATTTCTAATATGAAAGTTCCCCCCCAAAATATAGATCCTACCACTGGGAGAATAAGATTTGCACAGAGGGATAGGACTCTAATTTATGCCCACCCTAAACAAAGATTTAGGGCAGTGCCCTCATCTAATTGGAAACTCCCAAAATTACTTTTAACAACAGGATCAATAACAACACCTAATTACAACACTGAAAATCATAGGGGAGATGTTGCTCGGAGAGACCACACACTTGGGGCGATTGTAATAGAGGTATTTGACGATCAACACTATAATGTAAGACACATAACTGCTAATAAAAAAGGAGATTTTATAGATTTGGGGAAAAAATATCGGGGGGATAAAAATTCTATAAATGCTAAGGCCGATAGTTTGGTTTTTGGAGATTTACATGTAGGAGATACTGATGAAATGACGCGAATGGCAAATTATGAAATGATAGAGTATTTTAAACCAAAAAGATTAATTCTACATGATGTGTTTAATGGGCATTCAATTAACCCCCATGAAAAGGATAGTCGAATGAGTAGGGTGAGGGCATGGGGGAAAGGTAGGCTCTGTTTAGAAGACGAACTACAAGAATGTAGGGAGGAGCTAGTAAACCTCTCTAATGCCTCTAAAGGGGAGATATATATAGCCAAATCTAATCACGATATCTTTTTAGACAGATATTTGGAAAGAGGAGATTTTTTAAAAGAACCTTGGAATGCAGAGATCTCTCTGAAAATTAGTTATCGGATGTCAAAAGGGAAAGACCCTTTTGAAGAAGGGATTAATCTCGTAGGGGGGGTCCCTAAAAATGTACATTTTCTTAATTTGAGGAGTGATTTAAAGAGGTGGGGCTATCAATTGGCAAGTCATGGGCATAAGGGAAATTCAGGTGCAAGGAGGTCAAGTGTCATCTCAAGAGAAACCGCCCATGGTAAGAGTATCACAGGTCATTCTCATACCCCTGAGATATTAAGGAATACATATATTGTAGGAACAAGTACACGGCTAGATTTACCTTATACCGATGGGTCTGCAAGTAGTTGGATGGCAGCAAATGCAATACTCTATGAGGGGGGTCAAGTTCAATTAATCCCTATAATAAATGGAATCTGGAAGAGGTAGGGTAATTATTTAAAGGATATAATTCTTTATAAACCCTTACTTTTAAATAATATATGAAGAAAAAAGAAGAGATCCTTCAAGGGATGGAAAAAGTAGAATTCTTCTTTAGGTGTAGGACTGATTTTAAATTTTTCTGCGAAAGGATGTTAGGGGTAGATTCTTACGGAGGTATTCACGATTATCAACTTAGGTGGTTTAGACTAACCCAGATGTATGAACGGGTTGTAATTGAGGCCCCTGCAGGGTTCAGCAAGACAGAGGTAATGGGGGTAATGTACCCTCTTTGGGAAATGTACCGTTCTAAGAACCTTAAAATCTTGCTTGTCTGTAAAACCATGGAGCAAGGGAAGTCTAACATGCTTGAAAGGATCAAAGGATACATCCAAGATAATGAGTTTTTAACAGAATTTTTTGTACCTCCAGATGCCCGAACTACTTGGAACAAATCAGAAATTCGAACTAAAGATGGTCATTGGGTTAAAAATGTCCCCTATAATAATAATATAAGGGGTTATAGGGCAGATATAATTATCTGTGATGAAGTAGATTCTTATGAAGAGACAGACACTTATTTTGAACATGTAACTTCTAGACTTTTTCCGGGAGGGAAAATTATCTTAATTAGTACTCCTGTGGGGCCTACAAGACTCATAGGTCAATTAAAAGAAAAAGCCAATATGGGTGTAATCAAGAACTATGCCTTTGAGAAGACACAGGCACTTGTTAGCAAGGATGGAAGAAGAGCTTATAAAAAAGAACCTTCCGAGATTACTATTGAAATGTTAAAGGATTGTAAATCTATTTGGCCGGAGAATTGGCCTGTAGAGAAGCTATTAGAAAAGTGGGGAGAAATGGGGAAATGGAAATGGATGAGGAATTATATGTGTGAGGTTATTGGGGAGGCTGAAGATGCGATATTCCCTTTACAGAATATTATGGATTCTTTTGACTATTCTCTTTCATTCACAAAGGCTATCGATGAAGAGGCACAATATTTTATTGGGGCTGATTTTGCGATCTCTGGAGGGCCAAAGGCAGATTTTGATGCATTTATAGTTCTTAAGAAAATAAATGATCAGTTTATTGTAGTTCATAGCGAAGTCCATAAAGGTTGGCAAAGACCCTTAAAAGTTCAGAGATTAAAAGACCTCTGGGAACATTACCAAACTGAATTAGGGACAATTATAGTGGCAGACGAGTCTAATATGGGGACGATGGTTATCAATGATCTTCGTGCAGAGGGGGTTACAGTTGTTGCACAAAATTTCCACTCTTTTGCTAGAAAAAAACTCTTAGTCACACTTTCAAATGTTTTACAAGGTAAGGGGTTAATTTTACCGAGGTCTATGGATGATGAAGATGCACAAAAGTTTAGTGAACTGTTAAAAGACCAGTTAACGGGATTTAGAAGGAAAAGGAGTGAAAAAACAGGGGGAGAATCTATTGAATCTACTGCACCTCATGATGATGTGGCTATGGCTTTAGCGATGGCAGTTAGTGAAGGGACTAGGCACGAGACTATGGGTCTTAGCCCTGTATGGGCATAGAGTATATAATTCTTTATAAATAGTCGAGTTTTAGAACCTATAATGGTTCCAAAATCCGAAGAAAACAAGGCAATTATGGTGAAAATCCCTTTAAAACAGAAGATATTCTTAAAATATATCTCAAAAAAGAGTAATTTGGTTAAATGGTTGAATAAAATTAAGAAAGATAAGGATTTTCTATCAACTAAGGAATTATTTCAAGAGATTTTAATCTCAGGAACCCTCATCAATTTGGGACTCCTAATCCTTGGAATTCCCTTAAGTCTTTGGACAATTGTTTCTTTAGGGAGTTTTTATTGGATGATTGAAAATAAATTTTTGGATATAGTCACAAGAGTAATTTCTTCATTCCAACCTATTCGGAGCTATAAATAATGGGGTTTATGAGTAATTTTACAGGTAGATATGCGAACTTCGAAAAGAAGTCTGAACAAGGGATGCCTATGAGTGCACCAACCTCCTCTGATCTTCCTGAAATAAAACGTGTCACAAGAGATAATTTAGAGAATACATACCTCACAGATTCACAAACATTTAACACTATTAATAAAATAAAACAATTGATAATGCAGGCAGGTTTCTTAATTAAGTCTGATAAAAAACAAACCCAATCAAAATATGATGAATTTTTTGACGGCATAGGAACTATTGGTTTAAAGATGGATGTTAACCAAATATTAGACTCCTTAATCCATGACCTCTGTCTATATGGGGCCTCTTATGTAGAGAGGATTTATAACCAGGCAGGAAGTAGAATTGTCGATCTAAAGATGATTGATCCCAAGTTAATGAATTACGCAAAAGACGCAGAAAACCAGATAATTACTGATAGTGAACAAAATCCCATAGGGTATACGATGTTTGTAGGATATTCTTCAAATGCCGTAGGAGATACAATCCCTGAAGGGGTAAATGTTGAAACTGATGAAATCTTCCTATTAACTAAACGGATTGCACATTTTAAGTTATTTAGTTTTGGAAACCGATTTGAATCTATTGGGATAGTTGAACCTGCTTATTTAGATATTCAAAGAAAACATAAAATTGAAACTGCAGCTGCAAATTCTATCCACAACACTGCGGCTTATCCTTTGATAGGATATGTTGGTAGCGACACCAAACACGCAAATAAAAAACAAATGGATAGTACATTAAATGCTTTACAAAACTTGCAACATTCCAGATATATGGTATTTGAACACCCTACAAATATTCAAGCCCTTGAAGTTAAACATTCAGACCAGATTGACCAAGTTTTAAGATATCTTCGAACAAACCAATCTGCAGCATCCGGAATGGCATTGGGGTTCTCGGTAGGGACTGGAGAGGCTGTAAATAGGTCCACATTGAGCACTCAACAAACTATGTTAGACTTAAGTTTAGAAAGCATGGCGTCCACAATTAGTAGTCAATTTAACAGGTTGGTCTTAGACTCTCTAAAAGAGGTTAATGGTTATGATTCCAATGCTAAATTAGTATTTGGGAATGTAGCTGCCGAAGAGAAGAATGAAAAAACCAAAAGATTGTTAGACAGTATATCTCAGGGAGTTTTAGCCCCAGAAGAAGTAAGGGAATATGTTTTATTTGCAGAAGGTATTGAAGCAAATGATTCAGCATACAAAAAATTATTAGATACTCCGAAAACAGATAAAATCCCTAAAGAAGAACAACCTCTTCAAGAGGTTGAGGAAACTAAAGATGATGAAGATCAAACTAAATAAATGGAGGTTATGAATAATGGTATATAAAACTAACACTAAACTTTTGGATGCTGTAACTTCAGCTACAGATAGTTCTGCGATTAATACATCGAATTATAATTTTAAGGAATTCAATGTACAAGTTACAGGGAACACAGGTTCTGTTACTGTTAATATTGAAGGAAGTCCTAGTGGATTATTCTCAGGGGAAGAGGACACTTTTGACACAAAGACCTACACAACTAATGATGTAGATACATTTAGTTATGAAGGTTCTACACGTTATATGAGGGCTACGACAACAAGCCAATCAGCATCAACAGTTACAGTTATAATTGTAGGGAGTGAATAAAATGACACTATATGAAAGAACTAGTAAAGATATTGACGGGGGTTTAGTTGGCTATTGGAAGTTTGATGATCTAAAATTATCAGGAGCCTCCTCAATTATAGACTTCAAGAATTTTAATGATGGCACTATTAATGGAGACCCCCTAGCTCAGGCGAACCATAGGGGGACCTCTGACGAGGCAGTTTTCTTTGATGGTAACGGAGATTACATGTCCCTCTCCAATCCTACTGCCCTAAAATTAGGAGATACGCCCACAACTATAGCTTTTTGGGCGAAGTTATTTAATACTCAGGATGGATATATTTATTCCTCTCGTGATGGAAGCTTAGGAGAACTAAGCCTTTTGGTAAGTTCGGGGACACTTTTTGCATACATCGGAACCACAGCTACAGACTCCACAAGTAACTCCAATGTAGTTGATGCTACATGGACACATTATGCTATTGTTTATGATAAGGAAAATTCAGAAGTAAGGTATTATGTTGATGGCCTTTTAAATAAAACAGGTACAACTATCAGTTCATTCGATACCAGTGTTAACAAAGCTATGATGGCTAGGGCGGATGGGACTGAAGATTTAAGATCCTCCTTGGGACCTTTTAGGATTTATAATAGGGCCCTTTCACATGGGGAAATTTCCAAACTTCATAGATTTAAGAAGTAAAACCTTTATTTTTACATTTCTATATATAAATGTTTATAAATAATTGCTATTTATAAACCTTATGGTTAGAGATATAGATTTACCGGTTTTATTTAAAAACCAATTAATTCTTAGTCCAGGTATCTGGAATGATCTAGATGTTAGAATCCCTTCTATTGAGGCAAGTATTCAAAATACTACTTGGGACAGTAAATCTACTGCAATTATTTACTCTCATACACCTGAGGCTGAAAAATGGGTAGGCAATTTAAGAAACCCCTCTTTTCAAAATGGATCCCTTTATGGGGACTTAGAATTATGGGATAGGGACTTAGCCATAAAATTAAAATTCGGAAAAGCACCCTTGGGAATCTCCGCTAGATTCGGATATGCTGAGCAAGAGCCTAATGTTCCTATTGATATGTTTTATGAAAATTTCTCAATAGTATATAAACCTGCATGTACTCCTGCAATGATTAATTTTTCTAAAAAAAATCTTAAAGATGGAAAACTACATGCAGATATTCTATGCAATAATAATTTAAGTATTGCAGAGTTTGAGGGAGAAGTTACTAACGAGACTAGTAAAGGCGACGATTCTGAAATTGAAGCTAATCAAAAGATTAAAAGAAAAGGGATGGATAAAGGGGAAGAAGAAGCCTCAGAATCAGACTTAATGAGTGTTGAAAGGGGGTTAAGTTCTAAAAAAACAATGGAAAGTAAAGAAAATAAAATTGAAGAAACTATGGAGACTGCTGAAGAAGTATCTGCTAAAGAAACTGCTACAGAAGAATCTCAAGAAGCTGAATTATCTGCTCTTAAAAAAGAATTGGCTGCTGTAACTGCACGTGTTGCAGAATTAGAAGAAGCTGAATCTGAAGAGTCAGAGGAAGAAGCAAGTGAAGAGGAAGAAAGTGAAGAAGTTGCTGAAGAAACTAAGGAAGAAGCTACCAAAGAAGTTGCTGAAGAAGCAAAAGAGGAAGAATCTGAAAAAGAGGAAGAATCTGAAAAAGAGGAAGAAGCAAAATCATCTGAAATGGCTTTTGCTGCTAAAGAGTTAATCGAAGCTGCAAGGGAATTGAAGAAGGCTGCTCCAAAAACTACTGCTGAATTCGGCAAAGATAGGATCGACAATTATGAAGCTACTACGGATCGATTGGTTAAGGACCTTATAATTTAAGATGGAGTTTAAATATGCAAATTTCGCTAATGAGGTAACTGACTCTTCATCTAGAGGAACGTCTTCTACTTTTTACAGAAACCAGGGTGTTCAGTGGCAAGGTGAGCTTAGTGATGCAGCTAAAGATATTATGTATTTCTTAGATGCAGTTGATGTTAAGGTATTACCAGAAGGGAACGCACAATATGTTGTTAATTATAGGAAATGGTATCCTAAGGGAGCTGATGTAAGTTTTGATACTTCAGAAGTTACTACAAGTGATATTACTAACTATGGTACAAACCATATTGACGGTGTAGTTATTACTCCTACCAGAAATTATATTTCTGCAAGGATTACTAACTTATCTAACCGAAGAAACATTAGAGATTTAGTTGCAGATAAGAGAGAAGAATTATCTTTTGCTCTAGCTGACAAAGTTGATGTTGCAATCGGTGCAGCGTTAGGAGATGCTACTGAAACCACAAGTACTGTGTCTGGTGCTATTACTGTTTACGGAGGTGATGCAACTTCTGACAGCACATTAGCAGCCGGAGATGTTATGACACCTGAGTTAATCAATAAAGCAGATGTTTTATTGTCAGGTAACAAAGCATACTACTGGTCTGGAACCACATTTACATTATCTTCAGGTACTAAAAATCCTTGGAGAAATGATGCAAGAGATCCGTTTGTTTTGATCATTGGTCAAAAACAAAAACAAGCTCTTAGAGATAGTTCTCAGTTTACAAATGCTGCAGAATACGGTGACAGAGTAGTTATCAGTTCAGGGGAAATTGGAAGTTATTTGGGAATCCGAGTAATTGTTTCCAACAATGTAGAAAGTGTTGCTGCAAGTGGAACTGCTCCAGATGGAGGTAGTGCACCAGCAGTAGCAATGTCAAGATGTCTTCTTATAAAAGGTAAAGCCGCTTATACTTTAGTGTGGGGTCAAAAGCCAACATTTAAAGCATGGGAGTTACCTTGGAGAGATCAGAAAGGTATCACATTAACAGCAGACTATGCAGGGAGTGTTTCTCATGCAGATGCGGTTATGAAGATAGATGTCGCTGACGAATAAAAATAGATTATTAGCCCCTTAATTTAAGGGCAAAAGGATGAGGGTAGGCACTCATAAGCGTTCAAATCAAATGATTTGAAGTGCCCCATCCTTCAAATTCAATTAATTAAATAAAAAACAACAAGAATATGGGAAGAGCAAGTTTCAACAAAGGTGGTGTTCATGCACAAAACCTCCAGGCTAAATCAGTTGATGTAACTGTAGATGCTAATGGAGATGGGAGCGCAACACTTACTTTTGACACAGCTATGAAGAGTACTCCAAAGATAGTTGCAACTATAGCGGAAGCAGTTACAACAGAGAATTTATGGATTACCAGTCAGACTAATGCAAGTTGTAGTGTCGGTATAGATGGAGCAAGTACTACCGGTGATACAATTACAGTCGACGTTATAGCATTTGATGATTCATATAATTAAGTTTTGAATTCTATTAAACATACCTCTTAGTTCTACTAACGAATTAAAGGGGCGAGAAGTATATAATTCTTTATAAATCATATACTTTTTTTAATAACATGGTTTTCAGAGATATTATTAAACGTCCAAGTGATGGGAAGGTAATAGATACTGGGCAGTCCTGGACAGAATGTTATGATGATACTTTAAAGAGATGGAAGGTGACTTCTCGTTTAGAAGAAAAGTATACTATCTATGAGTCAGGCATAGTCACTCCAGGAGATAATACTGATGGCTATGATGTAAAAAATACTGGGTCCCTTTTTTCCACAGTTACTAATTCTTATAACACTACGATCCATAATTTGGATCCTGATTCTTCTATTACTATTTATTTAAACACCGATAACGCTAATCCTATAACTGTTAGGCCCTCAAGTTCTTTTTTTATGGAAGGTTTTAAAATTACAAATGTCTTTATAGATACCGAGGTGGGGCATACAGGGAATGTAGAGGTCATTCTTTTCGGATAAGATGGCTCGAACCAAAACCTCCAAGATTACTCCTTCCTCAAAATTGCAACAAAAAAAAGAGGCTGCAAGTGCACTTGATAGACAGATTACTTCAAAGAAAAAACAATTTGAAGAACTTGATGAGGAATTTTATTCTACAAAATTGTTACATGATCAATTAAAGGCAGAGGTAGAGTTATTTGAAAAACAAACTCGAGAGAAGATACTTATAACGGGAGAATTAGAGAAAAATTCCAAACTTGCAGAAAGGGCTAAGGAGATTCGACTTTCTGAAGAAGAAGAATTAAATCGGTTAAGAGAGGACATCTCTGTAAAAAACAAAATCTTAACAGAAACTTCAAATAGGAATAGGATATTGCAAGTAGAAGAAGACCGAAATAAAGAAACCCTATCCAATTCCATAAAAGAGTTAGAAGAAACTCAAAAAATCTTAGTCGAAAAAAATGAATTAAGAGTGTCTCTTGAATCTGAATTAATTAACTTAGAAAATGATCGAAATAACTGTCGGAGTAATTTGGAAAATTCTAAGAGGGATGTTGAAAAGGTCAAAAGGGAAGTGGAAGATATTTTAAAGGATAAGGAATTAGTTGAAGAAGAGATTTCTAAATTAAAAGCCAGGAGTCTTGAAGAGAATAGGATTTTTGATGAAATGGAAGCAAAGAAAAAAGAAAGTGAAATAGAGTTCAAAAAGTTATCTGAAAAAAATTCTTCTCAGGAATCTCTTCTTAAGGATACATTAGAAAAGAAACATTCCGTGGAGGATGAATATTTTGAGTTGGTTGAAGCCCATAATAAACTTAATGACGAGGTAGTTTCTCATAAGAAATTTATAGAGTCTGCAAATTTAACTGTGGGAGAAAAACAAAGAGAGGCAGAGAAATTGGATCGTCAAGTAGAACAAAAAATGATTACCCTCAAAGCAGAAGAATCTAAGATTAATAATGCTAGGAATGAATTACTGAAAATGATTCTTAGAAATAAAGAAAAGATAGACAAGAAAAGGGTAAAAGAATTTGTGGAGAGTCTAAAAGATGGGGATTAGGGATGCAGACAGTATTAAGATTAAAAATGAGTCTGGGATTGTAGATTCGGACAACCCAATAAATACTGTCATTACTGACCCCTCTTCTGGGAAGACCGCAAATGTTAGAGATCTTTCAAATACTGATGCTTTAAATGTTTCTATTGTGGATGGTTCTGGAGACCAAATAACTACCTTCGGCGGAGGGACACAATATTCTGAAGGAACAACTAGTGCAACATTAACAGGGACTGTTGCTATGGCTGAGGGCCCTTCAGATACCATAACTCCTTTACAAGTTGATGCAAGTAAAAATCTTCAAGTAGACATAGCGGCTGATTCTGTGGGCATTGGGGGAGGTACTCAATATTCTGTTGATGATGTAGCCGGTGGAACAGATACTGGAACTTTAACTCTGGTAGTGAGAGATGATTCACTTACAACTTTAACCCCAGCCGATGGAGATT
>Ga0256397_1000026_pt1 | contig 11563 bp, 15 predicted proteins | sample KryLIviralmetaG_2_FD_191189 | JGI IMG/M metagenome (GOLD analysis project Ga0256397, IMG submission 191189) | Seawater viral communities from deep brine pools at the bottom of the Mediterranean Sea - Kryos LI F3 | ecosystem: Environmental > Aquatic > Marine > Bathypelagic | place: Mediterranean...
ATTTTCTTTTATTTTCCAAACCCTTGCACGTAATTTCATAGTTGACCATTGTGGTTTAGCTGCTCGCACCAATTCAGCTTGAGCTGAAGATAAATTACCATCATATATTCTAAGTTGATATATATCTCCAGAATAATCAAGTGTACCACCATTATCTGAACCTATAATAGAATCTTTTAACGCTGCATCAAATGAACCTGTAACTGTAGCTGAATCTTGTAAGTCATTTCCAAGATATAATGAAACTAGATTATTTTCATCTCTACATAATCTTATAAATAATGGTTTAGCTGAAACACCAGATTCTAAGAATGATGTTGTGAATAACTCTGTATCCACTCCGCCTGTTCTAACTTTAGCCCATACATCCCATCCATTAGTAGTATCATATTGTAATCCAACCATAACACCGTTACCTCCTCCAGCATTATCCCATTTAGAAAACATTGCTTGTTCTTGTCCATTTGAATTTCCTGCAAAATGTGTAGCATCTGCATTATAATGTATCATAATATCAAATGTAGAACCAAAATCATGACGTTCTGTATGAGAAATAGTTACCTCTTCGCCAGCTGCATTGAATACAATATGATAATGGTCATCAAATTTATTAGCTATTTCCTTAGCAAAGTCAGCTGTGAATGTTCCATCATCTCCATCTAAATCAAAACCACCTTCATCTCTTGCGGAATGTTTAAAATTATAAATTGATACTAAGGATTGTGTATCTGTCACATCTTGTATGTATGATACTATATCATTCTGTCCTATTACTCCTGTTATTGGTACTGTGAATTCTCCGGTGTCTGCTGACCTTGTACCGTTTGTAGTTACTTTAGATTTGATTGGTACTATTACTCTTGTGTTTACGTTTGCCCCGGTTGTTTCGTCTACTTCTTCAACAACTAATTTTACATTGCTCATGCTGTAGCCGTAGCATCTATTATTGGATTTGATGCCAATCCAGTTCCGTCATTATTTACTCCTTTTACTCTTATTTGATAACATGTTCCTGCTGTTAATCCTGTTAATGTCTTTGATTCTGTTTTACTTCCAACGGCTGATTCTGTCCATGAATCTGCTAACTGTGTTCTATACATTACAGTATAATCTGTTATTGCTGCCCCTCCCTCTGTTGCTGGTTCTGTCCATGACACATCTATTTCTCCTGATGAACCACCGGCTACGGCTGCCACTGCTGTTGGAGTGCTAGGTGCATCTTGTTCAAATACTGTTACAACATCTCCAACTATAAAGTCACATGATGCTCTATATGTTACAGTTTCACTTGATGTTCGTCTAAATGTAAATTTTGTAAAGAATCCTTCTTTGGATAAATCATCAGTCGTATCATCTACAAGCACTCTAAATTTATCGTCAATACTTCTTGGTTGAAACATATTCATGAAAAATAATACTTGTTGATTTGCACTTGTAACTGAAGCTGGTATACATGTTGAATCGTCTGTAGTTACCATTGTTGATGATTCTTGTTTTATTAACCAGCTAAATTTTATTGTTGATGTGTTTCCCTCGACTTTTACCAAAACATTATCGTCATCTGATTCTTCTGGTAAAGGCATAGGACTTACAGGTGTGTTTAAATCTATACCAAAACTATCGAATACTGATGTAGTATATCTTAGAGATACTCCTCCAGAGGCATTTAATTTTTCTAATTTCATTGTAGCCATGATTATCTCCTAGTGTCGTTATCCTCCATCCATCCGAATACTAATTGTTTAAGTCCTTCAATTGCATCTTCACCAAATCCACTGGAACTTCCACCATTAATAGTAAGGTCTACTTTTTGTTCACTCTTATTATTATTAGTAATTGATTCAATAAAGTTTTGTCCTGCGTCTAATATACCATCAGCCCAATTCATAGGGTTAAGATTAGTTATGAATGTTAAGAATTCTTCCCATGCTTTACCAACAAGTGTCCAAACAAGTCCTAATGAATCAAAGAATGAAATAAAATTATTCCATGCTGTGTCTAATGAATTACCTACTCCACCTAACGTATCACTAATCCAAGAAGTAAAAGCTTCCCATCCTGAACCAAGTAAAACTCCTACGTTACCTAATGCACCTGTAAAGAATACAGATAATGTAGACCATGCTGTAGACAATCCTGTAACAAGTGTATCTAATCCACCACCTAAAACTTCTTTAAATGAATCAAGTTTACCCATAGTTCCATCCCACCATGAAGTTAATGTTGTAGATATACTGTCAAAGAAAGCTGAAACTTTTGTTGATATACCTGAAGATATTTCTCCTAAATCAATATCAAATAACCCTAAAGCATTTAAAATTTGACCAATGGCTGTCCAATCTTTGAATACATTAAATACTGTTGTTGCTACATCTGTCCATGTTACATCTGCCATTGCAGTTGATAATGTTCCAAGTGGGTCTTTAATAAATGCAACAAGTCCTGCTCCAAGTGTACTACCCCATACTCTCATGATAGGTGCCATACTTCTATACCAAGGTAAGAATACACTACGCATTAAATAAATCATTAAAGGTCTCAATAGGAAACCTATGAAATCTCCTATAGGTCTTAACATCATCATGATACCTGTATTAAGTAATTTTAACATTGACTGTAACATTGGGGAGGATTGTACTAACATTTTTGATATTCTCCCAACTTCTCCTGTAATTACCGTAACACCAATTGCAATACCAGCTAACTTTGCTGTGGTTCCTAAACTAAATTTTTCCATAACTGAGGCTAATGCATTTGTTCCTTTTGTAGCTCCACCAGCTGAACCTTTACCACTCATTATTTCTTGTAATTTAGCTAAAGAATTATCAGCTATCTTAAATTCCATTTGGATAGTCTCATTAGCTGACATTATCTATCCTTTAAATAACTGCTTAAGTGTGTCATTTATCCTCTCTTGTGACTTCACAACCGTCCTTTTTAAATATTCTGTAGGCTGTTTGTCGACTGTTTCTTTATCCCACTTGAATACTAAGGCACAGAAGACATAGATTTCATCAGCGACTCCAATGATTCCTCCCCTGTCATCGCTGTTATCCAAGGTGTGATTAAGGTTTCTAAAGGGAACAGTTTCATGACCTCAGACATGATTTTTGCTACAGTTTTACTAGGTAGTTGATTTAGTTGAGTTAAATTTTTACAGTCTATAGGTGCTTTAATTACAGCTGCTTGTAGTATCATTTGTTGATACATTGCTATATTTACTTTCATTGCTTTTGGGTCTGATATATCTACACATGTTTTTAGTATTCTTTGTGTATCTCCCCACGAAAGGTCGTCTTTAAATTCTATAGTTTCTTGTTGACCGTTAATTTCTATCTCAAAAGTTGGCATTACAAATAGTATAAAACTACTAGTATTTAAGTTTATGCTGGTGTTGCTACACTATTGTTTGCTGTTACTTGAACATTTCTAAGAGTCCAAGAAAGTGTTTCAAATACAGCTTCACCCGGTGCCATATCAGTTTGGTGTTCTGATACACCTACTCCTGCAAAGTCAAGAATAATTGATTTTTCACTTGTTGTTGATAAACCATTTGTTAATGTGATTTGTAATGTTGCTACACCAGTGTTTACTGTAGTACCATCTGCTGCGTCAAACACTCTATCAATTTGAGTCTTGTCTACAGTTGCTGCTTTAAATTTACCTGTCATCTCAAAGATTTTTCTGAATGCTGAAACTGCGTCTGCACTTCCCATTCCATAAAGTAACTCTGTATTCATGTTAAAGTTAACTTCGAATTCTTGTAGTTGTGCAACTTCTGTTGAGTCAGGTAATTCTAATGTTGCGTGTGAAAATGTATATGGAAATTTAATATCGTCAGCTGCGATTGTTGCATCTACTGAAGTTCCTACTGCGTCTTCATTACCCCATGCTAATTCAGCAGTACATTTTACTGTTTCTCCTAAAGCTGCTTTTAGTGATAAAGTGTTAATCACTACACCTTTCATATTTCTAACTACATCTGCTGTCTCTGCATCATAACCATGTTCAATATGCATGGTATGTGGGATAACTACTCCGCTATTATCTGCGGTTAAAGCAGTTTTATCAGAGTTCCAAATATGAGTATAATCATCAGCTGAACCAGATGTATCTACTGCATCTAAAAGAATATCGAAAATCCACGGGGTAGATAAAACAAATTCTACTGAACCTGAACCTTCATTTTTACCATAAGCGTAACATTGAACTTCAATATCGTTTAATTGTGATAGTGGTATTTGATTGTTTTTCCATGTAATTCCTGATAATTTTTGTTCTAGACCGAAGACTCTAGTTTGTGTAGCTCCTCCACCAAAGGTAGATTCTTTACCATATTGAAGATAACCACTAGATCCGGTTCGTACCATGAATGAAATTACCTAATCTGGCTTATAAAGTTATGGGTTTAGGATTCTATATGTGGCTTCCATAACGTATCTATGCATGTTTCTGTAGTTATGGCTGAGGTTTTTAGTTGAGGTTATTCTTAAATCTGTATATCCAGTTCTTCTTACTTGTGCTTTTAGTATTTTGTCTATTTGGTCTACTACTTCTCTGTGTCTTGTTTCTGTTCCATACCCCCGAATATCTATAATTACTACTGGGTAGTGTAAATGGTCTCTACCATATAAACTGAAATAATCAATCTTCTCATTACCCGGAGTCAAAACAACTATATCCTGAGTATCATCAATAATACCTGTAGCTTTCTCTTCCCAATTTACAGTAAATTTTGGCTTTGGAACATCGTCGTTATCATAATTCCATTCATCATTCATCATGTTTATAATATCGTCAATTGCATCATAACTTCCTACTCCCATTTCATTACCTCTTAAGTGTATGTGAACCGCTATCATAATTAAGGATTGTGTTATTTTTAGAGAAAGTAACTGAATTTGGGCGTATACCTTGAGCTGACATCATTGTTCTTAATTGCCATGAGACCCATTTATGAGCCTTTCTTTTTGCTGCTGGAGTTCGTTCTTTACCAAAATGATAACTACCATCTTTCACTTTCCAGTAATTATATTTAATCATATCTGCTAATAATGGTCTTTCTTTAAGATATACATTTCTCATCCAATCTGCAAACCCATCTTTAGTACCAAATATTTCTGCTGATTTTGGTTTCAATATATATCCTACAATTTCATTATCTTCTTCTTCATCTGTTTCTGAATCATCTATTAGTTCTCCACCGGGAGGAGACCCCCAACGTTCTAAATCAGAACCTATTGAATCTTTAATATTAGCTGACTCTACAACAGAACTTACAGCTGCTTCAATAAAACTAGCGTCATCTGAAAATTCTTTACTACCTGATGATACTGTTGACAGTTTGTATAATGCTTCTCTTAATCTTCTTTTTCTTTGTCCTTCTTGTCTTGCTGTTGTTGCTTGCCCACGTTTTTCATTAATAGTTTGTAAATATCTGTCAGCTTCTTCTTGTAATTCAGCATCAAATGGCTGAGCGGTCATGCAATTGGTATAATCTCTTGTCTTTGATGTATAGTTCTATCAATATCTTTTTTCCATTCGTTAATAGAGTCAGACCAAGACCATCCACCACTTCCTCCGACAGGAAGAATATCTGCTCTAAATGACGTTGATAGTAATTCAATAGCGGTCATCTTAACACATGCGTCTTCAATATCTCCCGGAACAGTTGTGTCTCCATAACGATAAGTGATTCTCATTCTATTCTTTCTCATAACTGTAAAGATAAATCCTCTCATGTAAAGTCTTCCATATTCGGGGTCTAAAACAAAACCACCATCTGCATCACTTGTAATATCAGTATATTCTGCTGAACCACCCGGATTACCTCCACTAGCTCCATTGTAAACTTCAAGTAAATCTCCAGAAGCTGGAACAAGACCACCATCTGCATTTGTTCTAATTTTTCTATGTCTAAGGAAAATTGGAGTACCCCAACCAAATTCATAGATAATTGGTAAATCGTGAACTTCTATACTAGCTGTAGCTTCACGCCATGCGTGTCCTGTTCTTCTGTCTATTTCATCTTCTTTTCTGTTGATTAGTTTTTCTACTTGTGCTTTATTTGGTGTAGTTGTGTCTGTTATATCTACCCGCAAAAAATCTGCTACATCTTGAATTGAACAATATACAGGAGTAGTCATATACCTAAATATACACTTCTATCTTTTAAAGATTTCTACTCATATAAGATAAGATATCTAGCAGTTGTACCTGTAACTGTTGCATAAATTCCATCTGCAACTGGTGTGTTTAATACTGGTAATTGATTAACAGCTTCACCTTCTACTGTGAATAATGTTGTTCCTCCAGAACCACCTGTCTTTATTTCTATTTTATCACTTGCTGCTCCAGCTAAAGTTACATAAATTCCTTTAATAATTCCATGTGAACCTGTAGCCTTTATTGCAATACTAGTTGATACTGATTTTACTGCTGATGTAATGCCTACCATAACATATAGATTATATAATGCTTTATAAAGTTATTGGAAAAAAAGAAAAAAGGGTGTAAATATCTAGAATCCGTATACTCGTAGTTTACAGGTAAAAGTTAGAGAATCAGCATCATCTGCTTCGTCAAGAGCTGCACTTGCAGTTCCTGCTTCGTAGATTTTTAGTTTACCAGTTGCGGCTGCTCCGGCTGCTGCTGGTACGTATTGGGGTACTATGCCTATTGAAACCTCTAGAACTTCCACTGAGATAATTGTAGTGAGTCTACCGTCTAGAGATAAATCTAGAACGTTTCCTGCAATATCGTAATCTTCTGATGTATAGGTTACGTCTACAATTGCTGTTTTGAGTTTGGATAATAGTTCTGCTTGTATTGATAGTGTTTTCCCGGTTACTGATTGGTAATCGGAATTCACTTCTATTGCTAAAGTCATTAAGTTGTGTGTGAGGTCATTATATATAAAGATTAAAAAAAGTAAAAAGTGGGAATTGGTTCGACTAAAGTTTAATATCTCTAATCTTGCCTTGTGATTTAAAGTGTCTACAGACAGTTTCTCCCATTGTTCTGAACAATGCTTTCTCAACAAGTGTGTTACTGTTGATAAATGGATAACCCGGAGTACGTCTAGTGGCTTCGTAATACTCGGTTGGAATTGCGACTTGAATTCCTAGTCTAGGATAACCAAATCCTTCAGCATCAGATGTATCTAATGCGAACAATCTTCCTACTTCAGTTCCGCCAGTTGTTGGGGCGTCTTTGGTTGGAATGAATGGTACTCCGTAGAGTGAGTTTACGTGGATACCTACACCAGTGCCGTCAAAGGTTTTAATTCCGTTAACATCGACTTGTACAATCTTCTCACCGTATGGGTTTGCGACCCTGACTTGTGGAAGATATAAGCCTTGAATTTCGGAATAAACTTCGTGGCTTCCCAAGAATACATTTGGATCTTTACCAGCAGCAATTCTGATTTTTCTGAGGTGTGTTCTAATTACATCATCAGTTAAGACTCCATCAGTACCTAAAGTACCAGATGCAGATTCAACTGTTGAATCGTAAGTAGTTCCGCTATCTCTGTCAATGGCAGAGGTAGTTCCTTTCCAAGGGTCATAATAATCAGTATATGTTCCGCCTTGTGAGTCTTCTTCAGCATCGGAAGAAATAATTCTGTCCAATGATTCAAAGTCATTAGTTCCGGAAAAGTTTGCACTTGCAGCAGCAGCATCAGTTGCTACATCGTTCAAGAGAGCTTGATTGATGAGTTCTTTATGCTGTACAGCCATATACAATCTTAATGAACCTAGTCCACCCCAAATATCGTCTTTACTGTGATTTGAGAGCCACTCCATAACTTCAGATGTACTGAAAGTTAGTGCCATAGTCTTTGGTCTAACATCAATTTCAGCGATTGTAGGCTTGATTGTGTCAGGAATAACACCACCCTCTGCAACTCCACCTTTAGATGTGTTGCCTTGTGTAGTGTCGACTGTTGGTCTTGCGGAGATAACCCTCCATCCAGATTTATCCCAAGGATATTTTGGTAAGATACCGAATGCGTTTGCTTCAAGATTTAATTGTGCCCATGCATATGCACCAAAGACTGCGTTGAAAACGCCTCCTGTTGATGTTAACATTGGGTTATTGGTCTTGGCGATTAAGCTTCGGCTGAATCCACCGTAGTATAGAGACTCTAATTCGTCCATAGTTCGTATACCGTTCACCATTATAGAACACCCTCCTTATCATATTTCTCAGCGATACCTAAGAGATCTTTACCTACCATTGACAAATTCTCGAATCCTGCATTTCTGCATTTTTGTAGAATTTGGAACGGAAGTAAGTCTTCCTGTGTACCTTGAGATTTATTTACGTTGGTTGTTGGTCTTTCGACAGGTGAGGTTACGTGTGAAGAGATAGATTTCTCCTGCATTTTAAGGTCACCTTTATCGGATTCTGGTTTATCTTCAACCTTTCCATTGGCATCTTGGATACCGGATTGGTCACCAGTTGGATATGGGTCTTTAGGTGCAGTGACTCTGTCACCAATGTCTTCGCTATCAGCATTGCCTTTTGGGCTTTGTGGTAGGTCAGTAGGTGTCTCCATTGCTTTCTCCATTCTATCTTGTCTTGCGACGATAGATTTGAGTGCAGATAGGATTGCCTTATTGGTTTCGTCTTTGTCATCATCGTCAGAAGCTTTCACTTCTGGTTTGATTTCTTCTTTCTCGTCTTCTGCTTTTTTCTCAAAAGGATTTTCCTTTTCAGGTTTGTCCTCTTCAGAATCAGCTTTGGCTATGGTTTTGATGTCTTCTAATGTGGTCATGTTGTTATATAAAATCTATATAAAGGGGTTTATAAAGATTATGTTTCCTTCAGAGTCTACTAAATTTCCTTCTGGAGACGTGGTTACGTTTCCACCATACTGTGCTATTCCCTCTGGAGATGTAGAGAATTTTACTATCTGTTGTTGTAATGATTTTACTACTGGTAATGGTTCTTCTTTGTAGTTTTCTATAAAGTCTTTTATTGCTAGGTGTAGGTCTGAGTTGTTGTCTGAGTTTTTATTTTCCTCCCAATATTTTTCAACTGATAATTCAAATTCTGATTTAGCTATAGGGTCTTTTGGTTTCTTTGGAGAGTTTTCTAGTTTCTCAGGGTCTCCTAGTCTTGCAGGGTCTATTATTTCCCCATCTTTTTTCTTCTCATCTTTAGGTTCAGATTCAGTTCTTGTAACTTGATTACTGGTACCACTACCATTAACTGAAGTATTATATGCACCTAAACCTCTTGGGTTTTCAGTGCCTGTACCAACTATATCTTTTTGAATTGTAATTTTACATCCACATGATTTCTTGAAATATTGTCTATCTCCATCAGGTTTCTCTACTTCATCCATACCTGTTTCAGATAAATCTGGTTTATCAGAACAACTTGCTCCTTCTTTACAACCGTTACCTATACCTGTAGAACCCTCATTAACTTTATGTTTTCCTGCATTTGGATTCATTCCATGTTCATCATTATGTCTTGCACCACAATATGCTTCTGCATCTCTGATATCATCTTTTTGTCCTTCTCCTGAAATACATGATTCAGTTGAACTATATTCTTTTTGTCCTGCATGAACTTTAGTATCTTTATCTACATGTTGTTGAATTGAACCACAGTATCCACCGGGATTCTTTACTTTAGGGTCTTTCTTAGCGTGTGCTTCACATGCGTCAAATTCCATTGCACCCCATTTAGTAGGTAATGGTTTAGTTTTATCCTCTGGTTTATCTGTATCAGTTGCATGAAATTCAGCTTCATCTTGACCAAAAATATCTTTCATTTCAAACCAGAAATCTCCTCTAGAATCTACTAGATGTGGAGATGATTTATCTAATCCATCATCATCAGGGTCAGGATTATATCCTTTAGCTTCACCTACGACAGTTTCAGTTTCTTTAGGAACATCATCTTGGTCTATTGGAGTACCTAAATCTGCTTTTTGAATCTCTGCATTAATATAACATTGTGTGCCATCACATTTAACTTTTAAATCTTCTCCATCTTTTTCTACATGATATGCTTTGTTTAACTCTCCTTTAGCTAATGGGTTTACATCAGTGATTAAAGCGAATGCTACAGCTGGGTCTTCACATACTGCTACTTCATATATTTCTAAGTCTTTTAATCTATATGCCATTGTTCCATCTGATTGTACTTCTGGTGTTCTATGTGCTTTTGTTGCTCCCCCGAATGATAATCCCTTGTAAGTACCATCTGCTATTTGTTTCCAGATGAAATCATCTAGAGCTGTGTTAGAATGTATTTTACCTAAAATTTTAATTGCTGGAATATTGTCTCCATTCTTTGTAGTTAAATTAACTTTCTCAAAGTTGATACCTCTACCTACAATTCTATTAGAGTGAGTGTCTGACATTGGTGCATTTCTTTCCATCCATACTGGTAATGCTTTATATAATTCATCTATATCTGTTATTTCTCCTTGTCTGTCTTTTATTTCTACTGATAATATTCCCTCGAAAAATCTGTCTGTTGAATCTTCCTTAATAACTAGTCTTTTTGTGACAAATTGTGACACATGAATATCATCTGACATGTATAAATGATTGACGCTTATGCTTTATAAATATTCTTAATATAAAAAAGGAGTGGTTTACGATTGAGTAACCGTAGAATCGTTTGCTTGACCAGCTCTAAAGCCAAAATACATGAGTGCAGCTCCAGCAAATAGTATGCTGAACTGCCATGCTTGGTCAAATTGCACCTGTGTGATTTTTATGTCACCATAAACAAATCCTGTTCCTATACCTATAGCAGATGTACCTATAAGCATAATTATAATACTGGTTGCCAGTAATAGAGCAGTTTCATTTTTTGTGATACTCATCAATAAGACCACAATAATCACGTATTTAAACTTGATGTAGAGTTATATGACGAAAGCCAACATTATACTTAGAGTTGTAATAATTACACTTGTCACTGCTATTATTCTCTTAAATTTGTTATTCTGTTTATCATCTTGTATTTTCTGGTCTAATATCCATTCTTGTCTCTGTTCTCTTTTATATTGATTTAATTCTTTTGTAACTAAAAGATGGGAATCGAACTTTGTTTGAAGTTCGGATTGTTTCTCGAATATTTCATCTATTTGTTTCTGTAGGTCATCTAGCCTATCAAATAGTCTATTGAATGCTATGTTATCATCCATATAACATCTTAATGTTAATATCATTTAAATATTATTAATTTACAGCTGCTAAATGTCCAGATTTAATCAGGTCTAAAATTAACTCTGGTTCATAGATAAATTCTTCTAATACATATGCGTCGCAACCTGTACCGTCAAAACCACCACATGCGTAACATATACCTATTGTAAATCTACCATCAGTATATACATATAAATCTGTTCCTTTACGCATACACTCATCATTTTTACACTTTGGCATCTTATCCATAAAAAAGACTGCAAACTGTTTATTAATAAGTATTATGTAATTGTTTATAATGGCGTCATCTGTTTATGTATATAGAAATATAGATGAGTATAAAAAATATTATACAGGTAAAGAGTCACAGTTAATACATCAGATAC
>Ga0256397_1000027_pt1 | contig 11398 bp, 12 predicted proteins | sample KryLIviralmetaG_2_FD_191189 | JGI IMG/M metagenome (GOLD analysis project Ga0256397, IMG submission 191189) | Seawater viral communities from deep brine pools at the bottom of the Mediterranean Sea - Kryos LI F3 | ecosystem: Environmental > Aquatic > Marine > Bathypelagic | place: Mediterranean...
GGACAAGTAGTAGTGATTTTGATCTACTTACTAAAGCAGGATATAAATTATTCAGAGCATCTAAAAACCCTTTTATTAAAGATAGGGTAAATATGGCAAATAAGCTTTTTAGTGATGATAAGATTAGAATTTCTAGTAAATGCAGAAAGACAATCGAAGCACTAGAACAACAAGCTTATGATGATAAAGGTCATCCTATTAAAGAGGCAGGAGCAGGTACAAAAGATGATTATACGGATAGTTTTGGTTATGCAATTTATCATAGATTTAAGAATAAATTTACTGACAGAAAGCAACAGCAAAAACAAATGAGGGAGTTTGATGTATGGAACTAATGCAACTAGATAAGGTAGATATTTCTCAATGCCAAGTGGCAGAAGCAAAAACGATTCATAGTTTTAATGATGGGATGTATATGAGAGAGACTTCTGTAAAAGCAGGAACTTTAGTTATTGGATGCACTCACAAGAAAGACAGTTTTGCAATACTTGCTAAAGGCAGAATCGTACAACTAGATGGATCTGAGAGATATGAAATTGAAGCACCTGCAACAATAATCACTAAGGCTGGATCACAAAGAAAGGCTTACGCAATAGAAGATGCTACTTACATAACCGTAAACAGAACAGATGCAACAACAGTAGAAGAAGTAGAAGCAGAGCTATATGAAGAAACTCCAATGAACTCACAGATTACGAACGATTTTCAAAAGATGATCCTCGAGATAGGAATAACAGAAGAAGAGATCCAGGCGGAAATGGATGAAGTGGGGTATCTTGATATAGCATCAGATGATTTCTATATTTCAGATTCTACAATACAAGGCAAGGGAATATTTGCAGGCAAGTCATTCGAGCAAGGGGATTTTATAGGAATAGCAAAAATATTAAACAGCAAAACAACAATAGGTAGATTTACTAACCATTCTCCGTATAGCAATGCAGAAATGATAGTAAAGCAAGAGGGAGTATATCTTTACGCAACGCAATCAATACAGCAAGGGGAAGAGATTACAACAAATTACAAGACAACATTACAAAGGATACAACAATGTCAGCAATGATTTCAGCAGCAGTAGTAGCAGGAGCAACAGCATATAGTGCATACGAGGCAAGAAAAGCAAGAAAAGAACAGGCGGCAGCGAACAGAAAAGCAGAGGCAGCAGCGAAAAAAGAAGCACTAAAACAAGAGAAGTTAGCAAAAGCACAAGCAGCAAAAGAAGCAGCAGCAGCAAAAGATATTAAAGAGAAATCTATTGCTGGAGTCTCTAGCAGCAAAAGAAGAATGGTAGGGGCAAGAAGAGGTAAATCTCAACTACTTGCAAGCTCAGAAGATACAAAAGCATCATTATTAGGTGTATAGATGTTTATAAGCATCAACTACAGCAGAGTATTATGCCAAGAGTGTAATACTGAAACAATAATTTTACCTGGCGAACCATTTGCTGGGTTAAAATGCGAATGTAAACCAACAACAACAAAAAGGAGAATAAGTGCAAATAGAAAAACTAGTAAAGCGAAAAACACAAGCACAAGCGAGAAACTTTGATATTCGTAATACTCTACAAGAGTGCTACAAATATGCAATGCCAGAAAAGGCGATCTATTTTGATGACAATTCAGGAACTAAACTAAAACCAAGAACAGATGTATTTGATTCTACAATTGCAATAGCAGTAGAAAAATATGCGAATAGATTACAGAACCAATTAGTACCAACAGGGAAAACATGGAGTTTATTTAAGACAGGTAGTGAGTTCCCAGATGAGATGACAGAACAGATCCAACTTCAATTAGATGAAGCAAACGATATTCTATTTAATCACATAAGACATAGTAACTTCCCTTTAGCAGTTAATGAAGCATTTATGGATGTATCTATCTCTATTGGAGCATTAATCATTGAAGAGGGTGATGGTATTCAGTCTAACTTACATTTTAGAGCAGTACCACCATCAGAACTTGCATTTGAGCAGACTATTGATGGTATTATTGAAACTGTATTTAGAGACTTTAAAATGACTCCGAGACAGATTATGTCTCAATACCCTAATGGTGATTTAGGGCAAAAGCTTACGCAATTACTTGCAGATGCTCCAGATGTTCCAGTACAAATAAGCGAAGCGATTATATATAATGCAAAAAACGACTATACGCATACTGTATTTTTTGAAGATGACAAGCAAGTGATTTATCAAGAGAATATAGAGTCAAGTCCTTATGTGATATTTAGAGAGTCAGTATTAAGTGGTGAAACATTTGGATTTGGTAGAGTAATGAGATTGCTTCCAGAGATAAAAACGCTAAATAAGGCTCAGGAATTTGCATTAAGAACAGATGCATTAAGATCAGCTCCACCAGTTACTGTAGTAGATGATGGAGTAGTTAATGTAGATACTTATGTGATCAAGCCAAACAGCTTTTTGCCTGTATCAAGCAACGATAGTTCAGCTCCATCAATGAGATTTATGGATGTACCTAGCAGAAATGAACCAATAATGATGATTCAAGAGAGACAGAACTTAATTAATGAGTATATGTTAGCAAATCCATTTGGTAATATCCACGAGACACCAGTAAGAACAGCTACAGAGATGAGCATTAGAAATGCAGACCTACAGCAAACATCAAATAGTGCATTAAGTAGATTCCAAGTAGAACTACTAGAGAGTATTATTAAAAGATGTGTTTATATATTAAAGAAAAGTGGAGAACTACCAGATCTAAAAATTGATGGTAAAGAAGTTACTCTTAAATTTACATCTCCAATGGCATTGCAGCAAGACAGAGAAGAAACAGCGAAATTAATGGACTTCTTAGGTACAATGCAACAGACAGAGTTGCCTCCAGAACAATTAATGGGTGCAATAAAGTTTGAGCAATTTCCTAAATATTTAGCAGAGATGTTAGGTATTCCACAAAAGTTGATTAGAACTCAAGCAGAGATGCAGCAGATGGCACAAGCTCAACAACAAGCAGCAATGCAACAACAAGGAGAGATGGTTGAATAGAATAGGTAAAATACAACAAGCAACAGGTTGGGATACATTTGAAAATGATGTACCTCAACAAGAAGCAAGTGAACTAGCTAAATTAACAAGCAGAGTATTTGGTACAAGTGATGGCAAGAAATTACTTGATTATTTGGTAGAAAGACATATAACAAAGCCTATAGCTACTCCAAACAGTGATATAATTACTATTGGTATTAGACAAGGTCAAGCAAATATAGTATTAAATATACTAGAACAAATAGATAAAACAAAGGAGTTATAAGATGAGTGATTTAATTAATGCAGTAGGAAGTGCAGAAGAAGAGGTAGCAACTACAGAAGTAACTACAGAAGTAACTACAGAAGAGGGTGCAGAAACTACAGAACAGGCAGATACAGAGGCTAAGTTGTGGGCTGGCAAATACAAAACAGAAGATGAACTTGAAAAGGGATACAAAAACCTAGAAAGCAGATTTGGAGCATTTAAAGGCTCACCAGAAGAGTATGAACTAGGAGAAGATATTGATGCAGATGATGAGATGGTTAAATATACTCAAGCGTGGGCAAAAGATAACCAGATGAGCAATGAAGCATTAAACGATCTTATTGGTGGTTTTTCAGACTACAGAGAGGGTATTGAAAAAAGAAACCTAGAAGCAGAAATTAAACAACTTGGAGATAACGCAAACCAAAGGATTAATGACCTAGTTAAGTGGGGTAAAGGTGCATTTGAAGATAAAGAAGATCAAGATGCATTTCAATCACTAGCAACATCAGCAAAAGGTGTAGAAGTTATTGAAAAACTAATTGGAATGACTAAAGACAAGCCATTGATTAATGAGAGACAAACAGATCCCGCATCATCTGGAATGAATCAAGAAAAGCTAGATGAAATGATCCACGCAGTAGATAAAAATGGGAACAGAAAGATGGGTATAGATGCAGAATATACTAAAAAAGTGTACAAGCTGATAGAAGAGTATAATTCATAGGTTTGACAGAATGTAGAAAATAATGGTACAATTCTTTACATTGCAATAATTCAGAATAAAAGAGATACCTCCCAAAAGAGCCTTTTACGAAGATTTAAAGTTAATTAGATTTAGCTTTGAGTTTCTAAGAGGCTTTTTTAATGCTTCAAAAGAACTCAATATACCAGAAATCGCACACAAATAAAAAAACAAAAAGGATTGACAAATGTCAGCATCATTAAATTCAGTAGCAGTTACATTATTTGATAGCGAAGTTAAGCACTCGTATCAAAATGGTAGATTGTTAAGAGAAGCAGTTAGAGTAAAAAATCAGGTGGTTGGTGATACAACTAAATTTAGAAAAATGGGTAAAGGTTTAGCGACTCAAAGAACAGCACCATCAGCAGATGCAGTTCCAATGAATGTAGCTCACTCTTTAGTAACTTGTGTATTAACAGACTGGAATGCTCCAGAGTACACAGATATTTTTGATAAAGCAACAGTAAACTTTGATGAAGTTAGAGAATTAGCTCAAACTATTACTTCTGCACTAGGTAGAAGAGAAGATCAGTTAATTATTGATGTATTAGATGCAGCATCTCCAGGTACAAGCATTGCAAATGGAAATACTGGATTATCAGTAGCTAAAATCATTCAAGCAGCAAGTGCATTAACTAAACAAGGTGTTCCATCTAAAGATAGATATGCAGTTGTTACAGCAGATGGTCTTGCAGATTTACTTTCAGAAGAAAAAGTTGGATCAAGTGATTACAATAATGTAAAAGCTTTAGTTCAAGGTGAAATCAATACATTTATGGGATTCAAATTCATTGTAGTTGAAGATAGAGATGAGGGTGGACTTACAGTTTCAGCAGATGATATTGTTGATTCTTATTTCTTCCATAAAACAGCAGTTGCAGTAGCAATCGGTATGGATATTTCAACTAAAGTTGATTGGTCTACAGATAAAGATTCTTGGAAATCTACAGGTTACCTAAAAGCAGGTGCTTGTGTAATTGATGAGAATGGTATCGTTAAAGTATCTTACGATAATACACCAGATTAATAGGAGCATATAATGGCATTAGATAGAACTAATTTAGGATCAGGACAAGCAAGTGGTGCACCAAGAATATTTACATATATTACTGGTGATGATGATAAAGCAACAGTAATTGCAGCAGATTACTTTGCTGGAGCAACTAATCAATTTACAGTTGGAGATTTTATTCTTGCAACTTGTTCAGATGCTTCAGTATTGTTAGTAGTTACTAAATCTGATTCAGATGAAGTAGATACAGCTTATGTAGATGTAGCTTAGGGCTTATAGGTTACTTCATCTTCGGGTGGAGTACCTTATTAATTTCTAACCAAAAGGATAAATCATCAATACAACTACAGCGACAAAAATTTGTTCAAACGCACTTATTCTTCTTGGAGATAATGCAATATCAAGTTTCAATGAGAATACAACAGCAAGTAAAGTAGCATCTAACTTATATGAGGGTACTTACAGATCACTATTAAGTGTTTACAGATGGAGATTTGCATCTAAGAAGATACAACTATCAAGATTAGTGGGAACTCCACTTAATACATGGCAGTATCAATATCAGCTACCAACAGACTTCATATTGGCTTCTGGAGTAAATGGATCACTTAACTATGAGATTTATGGTGACAAGCTATACTCAAACGATAGTGAAATTGAACTTGATTATATATATAGAGCAGATGAATCACTTATGCCTGTATGGTTTCAGCAAGTATTAGAATACAACTTAGCATTTAAGTTTGCAATTCCTGTAACAGGTACATCATCTAAGCAAGAGTCATATTACACTTTATTTATGAAAGAATTAGTAAGAGCTAAAAACATTGATTCAAGTTCAAGAACTAACAATGCAGTAATTTCAAGTCCATTTGTAGAAGTGAGAGAATAATGAGTAAAACAAAAGTAGTTCAGAACTCTTTAGTTAGTGGAGTATTAAGTCCTACTCTAATTGCAAGAACAGATATTGCTAAATACCAAAATGGTATGCTTACAGGCGATAATGTTACATTGATGCCACACGGTGGAGTAAAAAGAAGACCTGGACTAGAACAAATAGCAGAATATTCAACTACTAATATGAGGCTATTCGCATTTGAATTTAGTTCATCTGTATATTCACTGATTGTATTTTCAACTACTGATATTAAGATATATACTGATGATATATTAGTGGATACAATAGTAGCATCCTTTACTGTAGCACAACTAGAAGAAATGGATATAATTCAATCTGGAGATACTACTATTGTTACTCATGGAGATTTTACACCATTTAAAATATTAAGAGAAGCACCGACAACATGGACTAAATCAGATGTTGTATTTGATCAAATTCCACAGTTCAACTTTAATCAAATAGTAGAAACTTATGAAAATAGAGGAACTACAAACGAAGTCAATCTAAAAATAGGCGATATTGTATATAACAATGATGGAGATGATGATAGAGGACTAAATAATAGATTTTATAGATCTCTACAAAATAGGAATGTCATTGACTTGTCAGAAGATTTTTTTACAGGAATAACACCAGACTTTATAAATAATGGAGCAACTACCACTGGGAGAACTATTGAAAAAGGTACAGTTATTTATAATGATGATGGTAACGATACTGATGGACTAAATGAGAGATTTTACAAAGCAGTATGGACTAGACAGTATGCGATTGACTTAGCTATTGAAGACTACACAGATGAGTCTAACTGGACTGTTATGTCAGAGGGCACTCTATATGAAGACTTAGGAGAGGGCAAAGAAGATGTATGGAGTGCCACTAGAGGTTATCCGAGAACTCTTGCATTTCATCAAGGTAGATTATGGTTTGGTGGTACACCTTCACAAATAAATACTTTATGGGGTTCAGTATCTAATAATTATTTCAACTTTGATACAGGTACTGGTGAAGTAGATGATGCTATCTTTGATACATTAAACACCGACCAATGGAATGAAATTGTAAATATTACATCAGCAAACAACTTTGTAGTTATTACAAAAGGTGGAGAGTTTATTAATATTGCAAGCATTATTACTCCAGAAACAAGTGGGTATAAAAGACAAACTACTTATGGTGGGAAAAGATTACCTGTTATTTCTTTAGATGGTACAGTTTACTTTGTTGATAAATTTGGTAAATCGCTTAGATACTTCACATATAACTATGAAGAAGACACATATTTATCTCCAAGTGCTTCATTATTAGCAGAACATATTATTGAGGATGTAAAAGATCTTGATATTATGCGAGGTAAAACAGGTGATGCATCTAATATTATGTTCCTAATCAATAATAGTGGTACAGCAGCAGTATATAATACAATGAGAACAGAAGATATTGCAGGCTGGACTAGATACGACCTTAATGGCAAGTTTGATTTTAAAAAGGTAGCAGTAGTTGGAGAGGAAACATACTTTCTAATTGCTAGAGATGATGATACATCATTTATTGGGAAACTACAGGTAGACCACTATTTAGATCAAACATTTACAGCTACAAGTGATACAAAAGTGGAAGTAAATGAATATGCTTATAACAATCAAGATAATTTTAGAATTATTGCAGATGGAGCATTACAGCAGAACACAACAGTAGTATCAGAAGCAGGAAGCTATTATATTTATGCAGATAGATCATTTGATTCAGCATACGCAGGTTATATCTACAATGTAGAGGTGGAAACAATGCCCTTATCAGCAGGAACACAAGATAAAGGGCAAATATCAGATATAGTAAGAAGCGTTGCAATAGCGAGATTAAATCTATTTAAAACAAGAGGTATAGAAGTCAATGGGGTTACAGTACCTTTTAGGCAATTTGGAGATCCACTAAATCAGACTCCGCCAGAGTTTACAGGTATTAAAAAAATATCATTAAGTGGATATAATGACCAAAAGACAATATCAATAACACAAGAAAGTCCAGATCCTTTTACTTTATTAGGTATCAGTTCAGAAGTAACATATTAGGAGTATATAAATGGGACAAGTAACATCAATGCCAAGCATATTTAATTCACCTCCACAATCAAGTGGCAGTGGTATGTCAATGGGTGCAGCAATGGCAATATCAGCAGTAGGCAATGCATATATATCTCATGAGCAAGGGAAGATGCAAGCAGAATCATACAGACATGATGGAGCTATGCAAAAACTATCTTATGAACACAATGCTGCAATGAGTGAAATTTATGCAGATCAAATTAGATCTAACACCAAAGCGAAAATATCAATAAGAAGAAAAGAGCTAAACAAAAACTTAGCAATGCAAAACCTAATGGCTGGAGTATCTGGAACAGTTGCAAAAGTTGCCATTACTAAAGGAAGTATGGAAGAATTTAACTTTGATACTATGATTATTAGACTTACTGGAGAGGGTTCAGAGGCTCAAGCAAGAGGTAAAGCAAGCGAATACCTTACAAGTGGTATGTTAGCAGAATCAGGAGCAAGAACAGCAGGAAGAATTGCACAATCAAGTGCGAATATTCAAGCAGGACTAGGGTTAGTTGATAGCTTCATTAAATACAAGCAAATAGGATAAGAACTTGAAATCTACAGGGATAAAATACGAATCAAAAGAAACTCTACAAACAGTAGCACCTCAACCACTAACTGAGGTGTTTAAAAACAGAGAAGCTGCTGGAGGCAGAGAAGCACTAGCAATGACTCAAGGGTTACAATCTAAGCTTAATAACTGGCAGAGTGGACTAATGGCACTACATGAAGAAAAAACAGTAGTGCAAGCAAAGATGGATGCATTAAAGGGCAAAAGAAAAGAGGGATCTTTTAAAGGTGCTGATACGACTTATAGTAAAGCATACGATACAGCAGCAAGTTCAATCTATACGAAACAAGCAAAATATGATATTGAAAAATCTATTAATGAATTGTACGCAACAGCAAAAGACCCAGATGACTTTTTTAAGAAAGCAAAAGTATTACACAAACAAGAGTTAGACCAATCCCCAGATGATGCGATAAGAACTGTACTAGACCTGCATGGGAAGAATAAAATTGACAATATGTACTCAACGCTTGCACGAAATGAATATATTAATCAACAAAAAGCACAAGAGATCTCACATAAAACAGAAATAGGAACGCTTGAAGATGATTATATACTTGCAGTAGGTAGTGGGAAAGATGGATTAGAGCAATTAGGTGGAATAAAAGCAATCTTTACAAAGATGTTAGAGGCACAAACAATCACACCAGAAGAAGTTGCCGAAAAAACAAGGAATATATTCTTAAAGGGGAAAAGAGAAGTAATTCTAAATGAATTTAGAGCCTTAGATACAAAAGCAGCCGTGACTAAATTTAATAAATATAAAGTTGATGGAGACTTTACATCTGATGAAAAGCTAGAGATTAGGAACAAAATCAAGTCAGAACTAAATGCAAGAGAAATTGACACAGGCAAAGCAAAAAAAGTAAGAAAAGCAGTTAATAATAGTCTATTTAAAGATGCTATCACTATACTGGAGAGTGGACACTTGCCAGATAACTTTGATGCAGTAAATATGATAGTAGAAGACTTTGATCCAGAACACGCAAGAAACTTTAGAATAGCACATAGAAACTATCAAGTTGGCTTAGAATTTGGTAAAAAATCACATATTGAACAGCAAAAAATCATTAATGAAAAGAAAACAAAAGCAACTACAATAGCAAAAAAAGAAGAAGTTGAGTATCTTGAAAAACAATACAAGCTAAATACATCAAATAGTGTAGATAGAAATGAAGCAACAGGAGTGGCAGAAAGATATTTTTTATCTGTAGGGTCACCAGAGTTTGATGATAATTTATCTATCAGGTTGGAAGATACGCTAGAGACCGAAACAAAAACAAGAACTCACGCAGACTTCTTGTCGGTATCAGAAAAAGCAGACTTTGTGAAGTCACTAGCAGGTATGGATCTTCCACAAAAAATAGAAGTAATTGGAATGGTTAATAGCAAACTTGGAGATGAAGCGTACAGATTTTATGATGAAGTAGGCAAAGAATCTAAAGGATTTGCATTTGCAGGAGATTTATCTATATCTAATCCTACAGCATCTGGATTAGTATTACTTGGTCAAGCACTAGACATAAACCTGCCAAAACATATCACAGATGGCGTTCAATCTAAGCTATCTGGAGTCTATGGACTTGCAGATCCACAAGAATTTAACAAGGTAGTGTCAGGATTAAAGAACTATGTAAAAGGGTTAATTCATGTTGGTGGAGAAGTTGAAAAAGATGGATTGCTTACTTGGAGTGGTCAAGATACAGATGATATTTTAACAGCAACTATTGGGGGTGTAATCCAATTAAATGATGTAAATGTATTGATGCCATACAAAATGACAGAAGATAAATTTGAAGAAAAACTAGATAAGTTTGTAGTTCAAGGAGATGAGGGATTGACTGAAATAATCAACGACCTGCCAGACTCATGGGGAGGTAATGATTATCAACTCAAAATGATTGACAGAGGTAAATATCTTATTTTTGATCCAGCTACAAATATGCCTATCACTAAGATAGGAGAAACTAAACCTTATATATTGGATATAAACTAATGAAATTAAGCACTAGTATAGAACACATACAAGCCACAGAAAGAAAAGAAGAGCAAGAGGTAGTAGATACTTCTACATGGATGGAAAGATTTGATCAGGGCTTTGATACATCATCTATTGATGAGGGCTTTAATACACAGGAATCCTCAAGACTTGAAAAGATTAAATCGTATCCAGATTATAATGACAACAAAAAGTCTTATGATGGCTACACTAATCTTTGGTCAAATTCTTTATTTAACAACAAGCTAAGATACGATTATGCAGTAGAGAATGATTTAGTAAGCCTAGATGACAATGGAGAGGTAAAAGGCTTCACTGGATGGGAATGGCTTTATGATGCAGATGCGATTAAAGGAAGATTACTATTAAAGCAAAATGGATATGATGAGAATCAAATCGAAACAGAATATGTAAAAAAAGAGACAGCAAGACTTCAAAAGAGTGGTAAAGGGATGGATACAAGCTTTTTCTCATCTCACACACTTGGTTCAATAGCAGCATATTCACAAGACCCCACAATGTTAGCAGAGATTGCAGTATCGTTTCATCCAGCAATAGGTGGATGGATAAGAGGTAAGACTTTGCTAGGTGCAGCAGCTAAAGCAGGTGGAATAGAGGCAATCATTGCAGGAGTAGGGCAAACTTGGAGATCTTGGCAAAAGAAAGAGTTTAAAAATAGAACAGATCAAGAATATTCATTATCAGAAGCAGCAAGTGAAGTGCTATTTGCTACAGGAGTAGGTGGAGCAATAAGATTTACTGGTAGTGGAATATATGATGGTATTTTATACAATAGAATTAAAAAAGATATTGTAAT
>Ga0256397_1000028_pt1 | contig 10819 bp, 12 predicted proteins | sample KryLIviralmetaG_2_FD_191189 | JGI IMG/M metagenome (GOLD analysis project Ga0256397, IMG submission 191189) | Seawater viral communities from deep brine pools at the bottom of the Mediterranean Sea - Kryos LI F3 | ecosystem: Environmental > Aquatic > Marine > Bathypelagic | place: Mediterranean...
AATCTCTATTGATTGTGTGGTGGTATCAAATATTGATGCATCAAATATTGTTCCATCAAATAGACTCTGGAATGACATACTTCTGAATGCTTCAAGTCTTCTGGATATTCCATCAGTGATGGATGATGATTCTACCATGTTTCTTAATGAATTTAGTCTTCTAGATATCGTGTCAGATATACTTGTAGTTGGGCCAGTGATTGTTCTATCCAAGGCTGTTGTCCTGGAAACAGAATCTGTTATGGTGTTGGTCTTTTGTGCAGTATCAAATACACTGTTATCAAATATAGTATTGTCAAATAATCTACCCAAATCATACAATAATCTGACTGTTGTTGGTGTTAATTTTGCTACTGAATCTGTGATTGATAATGACTCTGTTAATGTTCGAAGTGACCCATATATTCTTGATATACCATCTGATATAGATATTGATGGGTCAGTAACACTTCTTAGTCCTGAGAGCATTCTAGATAGGGTCTGGCCTATTGATATGTTTTCAGTTACAGTTCTCTGTGAGGCTAGATTTCTAACCGAAGAATCTGTAAGTGTGACTATCCCACCCTGGTTTGTATCAAATACTGTACTGTCAAATATGGTGTCATCAAATAATTGACCAGTTTCTGCTAGGGTTAGAATATAATTTGTTCGTGTGTCAAAGATTACATTATCATATACTGTAGGGTCAAATAACCTATTCTGAGTTAGGGCCATTTGCCATCCCTATATCTCAGTCCAAGTGTTGTTGTATAGAACGTACTCTTTGTTAGTATCAGTTTCGTAGAAAATTGAGCCATCAATGATTTTATAAAGATCATCATATAAACTTGAAATTTCAGCAGATGTAAGGACACGATTCCATATAGACACTTCATCTAATTCCCCTGTTAAATCTTTAACATCACTAGGGGTATTTGCATTTGCGTTTGCAAGTTCCAGATTCCTGCTGTGATTGCTTGTTGACCATGATACACTTGATGAAGCAGATTCATTATTGCTACCATTTCTGTAAATATTCCAAGATCCATTTGAGAATGTTAAAACATAATGATACCATGTTGTAGTATTTTGTGGGATAAATCCTGCTGATGATGTAATACTTGCTGTTGCTCCTGCTCCATTTTCTATTGAAGCTACTAATTTTCCACCTGTTGAGTGATTAGCTTTGAGATCAAATCCTATACTTGAGCCACCTGTACCTGTTCCCATTATTCCTTGCTGTTCACTTGGCGTTGCATTAAGTTTCAACCAAAATGATATTGAAAAATTATTATTATTATGTAAGAAATTCCATTGACCTGCTGTTGTACCTAACGTAAATTTATCTCCATCTCCATCAAATGATATTGCCTTGTTAATTTTTCCTGTTGCTGAATATGTTGGATCTCCACTTGCTGTACCATCTGCATTAGAGCCTAATCCATCTCCTGTTGTTGATTGATTGATTAAGTTTCCACTTGATTCATCAAAATTATAATGTGCTTTTAATCCTGTTGTAGATATTCCACTTAATGACACACCTAATGCTAATCTCTCATCATTAGTTCCTCTGATACGATTTCCTGCGAGGTATTCCACCATGTCTATACATTTACTCCCATATTAGATAAAGATTCTTGGCTCAATTTATACTCGTTACCCCATCGTAAATTTTTAGATTGTCAATTTTGTAAGTGGCAGTTCCTGTATTAGCACTTGCAAGAGCTCCTGATTGGAAATATCTTAATCCTGTTACAGTTGCAGGAATTGTTCCTGAAACATTTAACACTTGAGTAGTTCTAGCAGAATCAGAATAAACCGTAAGTGTTCCTGTTGTGCCATCTCTTACAAATCTAACATATTGCCATTGACCTGTTGTTAAACTTCCAAGTGTTCCTACATTTACTTCTGCATTTCCTTCATTAGTATATCTCAAGTAAACGTCCCATGAACCCATATCAATTAATGGATAAATTGAATCATCATTTCTTGGAATGGCAGTTGTATCAGTAAGTGCAAACATTTGCCAATATGAACCAACAGGGGAACTATCTGCATAATGGTCAAAATCAATTACAAATTTATCAGATAATGCTGAACCTAAATCATAATAAATTCTATTATCGGTTTGAGTTACCATAGCACTTGCTGTTATTGCTCCACCTGTAATTGAAATATTGCTTCCAACCGTTGTCCAACCTGTACTGCTTGAGAAATCATCTTGTAATGTTGGTTTCATAGCCCAAGTGGCAGGTGTTGGTGGATATTCTAATACTTTTCCTGTTGAATTAAGGAAATAAATTGTACTATCATCTGGGTTTGTATCTCCACCACTTAATATGTTGGCAACAGCACTAAAATCCCAAGTTGTCGCATTTGCTGTTGCTGTGGACAAATCCCAAGCTGTTGAAAGTGTCCATTCTTGAACCGTATCATTACTGTTGTATAATACCCAAATTTTAGTTCCTGTATAATTCATAATCATTCCCTCTGGGTTTTGTGAAGATAATGATTTGCTCACACTATCATAACTCAATGTTGACAAATCCCAAGCTGTTGACAAAGTATAAGATGTTAATTGATCAGGGTTTTGGTCAACAACATAAGCTCTAGTACCATCAGGTTTAAAGTGAATACCTGTTGGAACATTACCTGTTCCACCTGTTACATATTTCCAAACACCGTTATCTGTTGCTGTTGAAATATTATAAGCAGTTGATAAATCTAATTGATGACATTTTTGAGTTGTATAATCAACAACATAAATTTTAGTTCCATCATTGTTAATTGATACACCTGATAAACTACCGTATGAAAATGATTTATTTCTAGTATGACTTGCAGTTGATATATCCCATGCAGTTGTCAATGTATATTCCCCTAAACTTAAAGCACCTGTTCCATCTACTGTGTATAAATGCAATCCATCTTGTGAAAATACCATATCATCAGGTGTTCCTTGAGTTGTGAATTCTGTTTGTGTTGTTGTAGGTGGAAAATTAATTGTTGTACCTGATTCACTAAACCAATATCGTCTAGCAGTATCTTTTTCTACTAGGATAGAATTGTCTTGTACATCAGTTGGTTTGTTTGAAGATGGTGCTGAATCAAATGTAGCAACAGGAACAAGGGCAGTTGGCAACCCATCATCTCCCCAAACTCCAGATGGATTGTTACCATTAACATCTCGAACATTATAAATTGTATATTCCCAACCTGTAGGTGTTGTGCTAGGGTGTTTTTCTCCAATAGACAAATAATCTCCTGATGTATCTGCTCCAAGATATTCAACGTAGACCCTGTCTCCGTTTGCCAATTCTACTGCTGTTGGTAATGTGAATGTAACATATTCGTATGCTGAGTTACTTATGCCAGAAGCTGCAACCCCTGCACTTGTTGCTTTAACAGTTCCAGAACTATCCTGAACTTTCATAAAAGCATTAGAACCAAGTGTTCCAACTCTTTTTAACATCCATTTTCCTGTCTTGATATACTTACCTGCAAATATAGATGATACCAATTCAACACCTACGGCATCACATGAATAACCTGTTGGTGTTCCTGTAAGTTTGTTATAAGTTGATTGTGTAGTTGTATAATTATAAACTTCTTCTGTTGTTGCTGTATCAGCTTCTAATGCAACAATTCGTTTAGAATCTTTGTATTCTATCAAAGTTTATCTCTCCTATGAATATTCCAATGACAATCATGACATTGTGTAATTCCATTCATTGTTAGTAAGGCAAATTCTGGACTTGTTGCTTTAGGTATGACATGATGTGCATGAAGATTATCTTTACTGCCACAGGATTGACATGAATTATTATCTCTACTCTTTACTACTTTAGACCAAGAATTTAATGCCCGTCTATATGATTGAGTTTTCATATCTAATACAAGTGCTTGATTACCTAATGAGTTTATACGATTTTGTAAAACTTTATCAGGATTTCTTTTAGCCCAATCCATATTCATTTTATTACATTTATCTTTGTTTTTATTATAGTATTTTTTAACAGCTTTTCTTGATGAAGAAGGATCATTTTTACGACATTGTTTTGATTGTTCTAACAATTTTTCTCTATTATTCATATAATATTCATGTTTATATTGTTTAAAGTGTTCCTTATTCTCTTGTACATATTTTTTATGTTTGTTTGCAAGTATATCTTTATTTTTCTCACGATATATTTTATTTTTTCTTGCAATTTCTTCTTTATGAGATTCTCTATATGTCTTATCCCATATTGCTTTTTGTTCTTTAGTGGTCATGTTCCTATCTCCTGCCAAACATCATCAATAGTAGTAATAGTACCACCTGTTGCTGTGATTCCTGAATCTGTTTTATATCTAACAATTACAATACCATCACCACCATCACCACCTGTTCTTGAATTATATACATATCTTGATGCACCAGCACCACCGCCACCGCCACCCAAACCATCTGTACCATCTGTACCATCTGTACCTGTTGCATCACCATCACCACCAGCACCACCGCCAGTACCGCCAGCACCACCAGTACCATCTGATAATGATGCACCAGCACCACCGCCAGCACCACCAGCATAAGTAACTGATGTACCTGAAATACTTGATACTGCACCAGTACCACCAGTACCACCATCATTAGTTGAACCACCTAAATAATCACCACCAACTGCACCAGCACCACCGCCACCAGCACCACCTTGATTATGATTTGAACCATCTGTATTATCACCCCCATCATTACCTTGACTCGGTGTTGTACTTGGGGTATTACCATTTCCACCTAAAAGTGAACCAGTACCAGCACCACCGCCACCAGAACCACCAGTAGAACCCCCTGCTGGTGTATAAGAACCACCACCGCCACCGCCAGTTGATGTTATTGTATCAAAAACAGAATCATCACCATCTGAACCAACTGCTTGGGAAACACCACCAGCACCACCAGTACCAACGGTAATTGTATATGCTTGTGCTGTTACTCCAAATCCTGTGGCTGTTCTAAATCCACCAGCACCACCGCCACCACCGCCAATCGTTTCCAGTGAACCACCGCCACCACCGCCACCAGCGACAACGAGATATTCTACATCTCCACTTCCAGAAGTGACTTGAAATGTTGATGAACCTGTACTTGTGAATGAATGTACTTTGTATTCTGCTGGTGTTGCCTGTATTCTTCTACCTGCGTGATATGTTATTGCCAAGAGTTTACCTCAGGCTATCTGCACTTCTACAGCAGAACCGTTCTTCCAGATTTTAGTAAAGACACCTTCGTTGTTGGCATCAATCTTTTTAATGTAAATATCTCTATCTCCTACTCCAACTGTTCCAAATGAACTTGCTGTTCCTGTATAGGTTGTTGTGGTTGTATTAGTGAATGCGTGAACTATTGTTGCTCCTCCACCTGCTGCTGCTGCCCATGATGGAACACCTGATGCTAATGTTAAAACTTCTCCGTTACTTCCAACTCCTAATTTAGTTAAAGTGTTTGCACCTGATGCATATAAAATATCACCAGTAGTGTATGTTGTTTGGTTTGTACCACCTTTAGTTTCTCCTACTGCTGTACCAGACCAAGTACCTGTTGTTACAGTACCAAGTGTTGTAATGTTAGACGTTCCGGCCCATGTGGATAGTGCAGTGTCTTCTACATTACCTAATGATAGGTCTGTTTTGACTTCTGCAAATGATTTTGATTCTACACCTGATGCTGTGAGTTTGGCATATTCTCCACTTGTTGCTGTTGCAGAATCTATTTGTACCGCATTGGTATTTGCAATACCGAATGTTAATGTTGATTGTGCTCCTACTTGTGCTAGAGTATTGTTAATCCATGCAGACCCATCCCATTTTAATAGTTCACCAGCAGAATTGCTTGTAATTGTTACGTCTCCTACATCATTAAGTGCGTTTGTAATACCTCCACCATATTCATACCAGGCCGTACCCTTTCTAATTAAAATGGTTGGTACTGTAGTTGATAGAGTTTTATTTGCATCTGCTAATAATCTAATGTCACCTGATGATGCTGGTGATGATGTGTTTGTTAATGTTGCTGTGCCACTTGTAAAAACGTAAATTAAATCATATTCTGATGTATTTGTCACTGCTATTGTTGATACTGCTGTAGACCCTGATAGAATAATAGTTGAATTGGCTGGTGTGATTGATGTTGCAGAAGCTATTGTTTCTCCATTAAAACCCAGCATTCCATCTTTGTCAACGTCTGCATTCCATGCGTTTACGGATACTTGGTCTCCTGAATCAGTACCTGTTGCTACAGTAGAATGTCTACCCCAACCTTGTCTTGCCATATAAGTAAATATGTTTTATTGATATAAAAGGATTTTATCCTAATGTTAATGTCCAAGTGACTTGTAAGGTATCACTTGATTGGAGTGTAACACTGGTAAATGTGTTGATGTGGGCCATTGTTCCACCTGATGCTGCTGAGAAGAGTGCTGCTTTGACAACTGCTGTATGAGTTGCTGATGCAGTAAAGGTGTGTTGAATGGTTGTACTGTTTGTACTACTTGTGTGTGTTTTTGTTGTTGCATCTGCTCTTGCCAGACCACCTGTTGTGATTTCACCTGTTAGGGCTGTGTCTGTTGCTGCTGGTGATGCTGTGTTTGCTGTTAGGCCGATATAGCCATATCCTCTAGTTCCTGCCGATGTATTTGTGTACGCTAGGGCGTGAAATGCATCTCTACCAGAATTGGTCAAGAGATTATGTTTATTGAGACAGATGACTTGTTCTGAATCAGTACCTACATTTTTAATGATTGTAACGTAACCATGAATGTTCATGTTATCTTCCATACCTTTGTTATGGGTGGAAATAGTATTTAAAGTTGTTTTGGTGTCAATATTTTCTTGCATTATAAATTCTCCTTACATTCTTTGCAGACACATGGAGTCTTGCCTGCTTTAACTTTACCTTTGAAACTAAATTCTGTAGAAAATCCACATAGATTACAAGGTGCTATACCTTCTACTGTGTGTTCTTTATCTTCATTGTGACCATCCCATTCTGATATTTCTTCAGTTTCGAATTTGTGAATGAAGCATTTAAACGTCATTATATATAGTAATGTGTTATAATCCTATATAAGCATTATAATCTAAGTTTCCAGTTTGTTATTGCACGTTTTACTATACTGTACCAAGACCATTTCTTCCACACTCGTACACCGTATTTCTGTCTTATTCTTAATATATCATAATCAGATAATTCTAATTTACCTGAATAATAAGCATCCATTACATCTTTTGTATCGTTATGTGCGTCATGTCTTAGGCCCAGGGAGTGACCCAATTCGTGTATAAGTACATGGATAACATTATATGTTTTTAGTTGTGATGAATTATCTGCATCTTCTACCCATCCTTCTTTCTTGGCCTTTTTTCCAGACACTGGATTACCATTAGTAGACCATAGATAATCATCATTAAATACAATTTGTCCACTCACACTACCTTGGCCTGGGAAATATGCGTATGCAAGAACTGATGGTCTATCCTTAAAGTAATGGTCTTCATCACTGTTCTTAAAATCTATTGTGATGTTTGTCTCATCTGACCTATAATTATTCCAGTTGGATTTGAATTTAACTGGTATCTCTAAATCCCAGGTTGTCATTGCTAGGTTTAATGCTACTTTTAATTTCTTTTGTGAGAGTGTTCTGCAATATGATATTACATCATAATACATGATATCTTTATCCCATTTGTGTCTCCATTCTTCCTGGGTATCCTCTATAAATTCAAATCTGTTTAGACCAGAATGGTAAGTACATTTATTCATATAATAAAAAAAGGTAGTTGTGTTATTTAAGGCTTCAACCAATCGCCTATTTGTTCAATCTTGACAAAGTAAAGTCAGAACCGAAACCAGCTAACAAACCAAGAATTACAGTTTGTACTGGGCCACCTAGGACTGATACGTCAAAGATTGACACTGTTGCTAGTGATGCAACGATTGCTGCTATTGCTGCTCCAGATGCTTTCTTGAAGTTGAATGATTCATCAGATTGTGATACTCCTCTGATTACATTCAGTCCTGCACCGGCTAATGCTGCAATTACTAGCAGAATTGGTATGTCGACCATTGCTGTATTCACACTCTAAAGGCATATAAGTCTTGTGAACCAATCATATTTATTGAAGAGTCAGGACTTCTCCCGGTACGTTAACTGGAAACCAAGCTCACGTAAACGTATTACTTTCACATATTAACCATATGCACTGGTATGTGATACATTTTTTACCTAAAGATTAATATGGTAATTTCACGTATAATCCTCTATGCTCGTTTTAGTACAAGAAAACATTAAATGGTTAGGCCTGGCTAGTAGATACCTGGAACACCAGTACGATGTAACAAAAGACACCTGGAGTAGTACCCTTTTATTAGATGCTACACAGAAGGATAAAGAGTTTGAGAAAGAAGTTGATTTTATAATCACTCACTCTTAATCCTATACTTTAAATATAGTAATACTGTACATATATCATGAACGCAAACATCACAAAAGCAGAACGAAAGTTCGATACAAACAGACAATACAACATCCTTCCATCTAGTGATTCAGATACTGAATGCTAGTGGCTTTTTTATTTTATTAAACTAATAACGCCAAATATAGTACCAATGGCTGCTATTATAATATAGAATTTTCTCTCATTGTTTTTAGAGTTGAACCTTTTACGCTCCTTGTCTTCCTCAATATCATTATAATGTTCATTAACTGAGGCCTCTAGTTTGGTAAGTCTCTCACATATTTTATCTATTTTTTCTTCGAAAGAATCCAATTTGTCAAATATCCTGGTCATGATTAATGATAAATCATTCTCCGTCACCATCACAATGCACTCTTTCTAGCTGATTGTAGTTTTTTGCCTGCCCTGCTCCATTCCAGTTCTGCAGGTGTTGGCCACTTGTTGATGATTTCTTGTGGTGTTCCTTCTGGCCATTTGTCTCCAGCTGGCCATGAATCATTCATTCGTGCTAATTCTTCTGGCCATAAATTAATTGAGATTGGTTGTTTACCTTGATGCCATTTGTTTCTGCCAGGGTATGCACCTCCGGCTTCTCCTTTAGACATGGTTTCTTTATCCAAGTCCTCCAGTCCTAGAATGTCTCTGATGCCTGATTCGTCTATGAGATTGAATTGGGCCATCTGTGTTAGAACTGCAAACATGTCAGGTGTGATGAGGGTGACCAGTCTCGGCTTGTTAAAGGCAAATTTAATCTTTACTGGTATATTTGTTGCGTCATCGGTATCAAAAAGGATGGAAAGGATTGTATCAAAGAACTGTTTCTCTATTGTTTTCTCAAGGATAATTCTCTCTGGTCTAATCTCCTGGTTAAGATAAGAATCAATCTCTTCTATATTTGCATTACCACCAAGCTTGCCTATGTCACCTTCTGCCAACATGAATCCTGGCAGGCCATATGCTGTAATGATTGCCTTGATAAGACCAGTTCTGATTACTTCCAGTCCTCCAATGTCTGCGTTTACTGGAGTATTTAGTACCGTTACCCCTGCATCTTCTGGACTACTTGGGCCGGTTACTGCAATACTTTGACCCTTGGAATCATTTGCTTTAAGGAGGAAATCATTAAGCACCGCATCTTCATTGCCAAATTCTTGTGGTGGGATTGGTACTGAGAAGATTGGTGGTTTGTGCCAGGTGTTTTCTGCTGCTCTTTCATAGTCCTGGTTAAGTATAATGTTTAAGGTATTTGCCTCGTCTGATATTCTGGCCACTTTGGAATCACCATAATAATCAGAGAACAGTTCGTTGTTAAATCCATGCATGACATATATCATTCTATTCTTTGGGAGGATATTATCTCTTGTTGGTGAACGTACACCAATGATACGAACCCCTTCCAGTTCTGAAGTGTTTTCGTTAATGACTGGTCTTTCTGTGAATTCAGGTCTGATTAATCTTATCTGTTCTGGCAGTTTAAATTTGCCATTCTCATCTGTTGAGAGCGGTGTTAGGGCCAGGACGCATCTGCCTTGTTCTAGTGCTGTAAAGTATGCGTTAAACACATTAGATGACAAGTCCATATCAATGGCCATCTTGTCTATTTTATCTTTAATTTGTTCTGGTGTCATTTCCTTGTTCCAGTAGGGGACAAATATCTTGGTTGAATTACCCCATGCGTCTAGTTGTTCATCTGGTATGTCTTCCTCTTCTCTTGGTACAATGTCAGTTGTGTACCCTTGGCCTGCGGTAAATGTTGAGTGTATTCTACTGGCCCTGTAAACATAAGGGTTATTCATTGCTGAACGAAATGTCTTTCTCTCTGTTGATTTGTATGGGTCTACTGCTGCAAATACTGTTAAACCCTGGAATTCTTCTGTTGACCCTGATAGTTTCTTCCAGTTATTATTTTTATTAATCTTCCTATTTGGTGAGAATCCATCTGTTGCCATGCGAGGAGTGGCCTTGGTGGAATCTGCCTTCTTAGCCATGACTAAATATAGTGTTTAAGACTTATTAAGGTTTATAATTTAAATGTCTCGCATCCACCTACGCTGCATGATGTAAATGATTCTATCTCACCGTCTGAGGTGGCTATGATGTAATTAAGTACATAGTGTGATGATTTGTCATGACATTCACACTCACATGTGTTTGATGTGACCCCGGCCAGTTGTGCCGCATGTATGTTTTCACACTTGTCGCAGGTCATGATATTACTTGATTAGTATAAAATAAAAAGGTTTAGGATACATCGTATCCACACTTGTCACAAAATACTGTATAATCGTCTTCTCCTGTCTGGTTTACAGTGAATGGGATGTCACAGAATTTACAGTTCATATTA
>Ga0256397_1000029_pt1 | contig 10783 bp, 25 predicted proteins | sample KryLIviralmetaG_2_FD_191189 | JGI IMG/M metagenome (GOLD analysis project Ga0256397, IMG submission 191189) | Seawater viral communities from deep brine pools at the bottom of the Mediterranean Sea - Kryos LI F3 | ecosystem: Environmental > Aquatic > Marine > Bathypelagic | place: Mediterranean...
TACTTTGACACTGAAGCCTGGAAACGCGATGCTAGGATTGATGGCAGAGGTCATAGTCTTGGACGATATGATGGATATGAACACTTTGAAGATGTGGATAACGAAACATATTATATTTATCAACAGTAACAATTTAACCGCCCCAGAAATGAGGCAATAAAAGGAGATTAAAAAATGAAAAAGGTAATCAGAGATGACAGAGGTTTCCCAATAGGATGGACTAACACCGGGGACAAAAAAGGAACATTCAATGAATTTGTGGACAGGGCAAGATACGCATACATGGGATATATTGCAGAAACTTTGCAATCTCTTGACAGAGACGAACGGGAATATATTATCGACAAAGGGAAATTAATCTAAACACCCACAACCGCCCCCACAAGGGGGCATAAAAATCTGGATGCGAGCTTAGACAGCATCCATAAATTCTCAAGGAAATATAGAAAGGGGAAAACTGATGGGCTACTATATTCAACAACGAACGACACAATTCTGTATAAAAGCAAAAAATCAGACCAAAGCACTGGTAGCTGTAAAAGGTTTGGTTGGCCAAGAACCAATAGGTGCTCACTTCTCCTGGGTAGGTAATTTCTCAGATGCAGACTCTTTTCAAGAAGTCATGGAGGAATGGAGATGGGAAGTAGAATTTAATGAGCGTGGTGATGTAATTGATCTTTTCTTCAATGGGCAAAAACTCGGGGATGACGAACTTTTATTCCAGACTATTGCACCATTTGTCGAGGCTGGTTCTTACATTGAAATTTTAGGAGAAGAGGGCGAAATGTGGCGATGGGCCTTTGATGACAAAGAGTGTACTGAGTTATCACCAACAATAATATGGACGAAAGGAGAGATCAATGAAAACAGAAATAAAAGTAAAAAGGATGGAAGAAAAAGTTAAAAAAGCTGAGACTTTGGCCACAGAGAAAAATGTAAATACAACCTTTGAACTCACAGATTCTGCTAGTGTACAGACCCAACTGAGGATTGGAATATCCTCCAAGATCGTATACAATGTGGATCAAATACATTATCCAAAGAATCTATCAGGTGATGATAATCCACTATGGTCTGAAATGTACGCCATTAAAAGAAAGATTGTAGATGTCAGTTGGATTCTGAATCCAACAAATGACTATTATGAATTTGATATCCACAAAAAACGTAAAAATGGTCCAGAAAAACGAGAAGAGCAAAAGAACCAGCTCTACCTTGAAAAATCTAATGAATACCTTAAACAACTACGAAAAGCTTGTTTACCATCCAATTTAAAGATTATTCGAAATCGAATTACAACCCTTCAAACAAAACAGAAAGCATTACTTCCCAAACTTAGAAAAGCCAATTCAGAATACTTGGCGGGAAAGCGTGCTGAAAAAGTAGCCAAGCAGGAGAAAAATACACAAGCATTGGCTGAAGGTAAATTCTGGGATGCGGATAAAGATGCCCTCAAAGATTATTTCAATCCACCATTTGAACGAAATTATCTGGTAGACACCTCTGAACAATGGCGTGCCGCTTTATATATTGAATGCGCAAGCATTTCCTATAAAGATAATTTTGGGAACTGGCGACACAAACTCAGTGGTACTAATAACGGATATCTTTGTGGAATAGATGACAATGGCGATGAATGGGGCCACGAAGTAACAGACTTGAACCAAGCAGTGGACTATTATGATAATCAAGAATTGTCAGGAACTGTGGAGGAAGCTATGGCCGAAATATTTGAAATCTCCGAGACAAAACTTGAAAATTGTCAACGCCAAGGTGATCTGTTGTTTTGTAAAGAAAAGATACCAGAAAATGTTGAACTTACACAGCATACCGGTGCATGGGAAATCCGGGAATCACATATGATTGAATCCAAAGGTCTGCAACGCAATGGTTTGTATTTTAAATCTGAGATGGATATCCATATCTCCCACACCAGTCATGCACCAATAACACTTCCATTTGGAGAATACCGCCTTTATGAATCACAGATGGATGATGTGGATTAGGACAGATTAATGAAAAGAATTCTGGAACAGAATGGGATGTTGTACATCACCAACGGGGTGATTGTACGACTTCTCCATCTAAAAACAGGCGAGGCCACAGAGACTACAAACCCATCAATTATCCAAAAGGTGCTGGACAATGGCGAAGAAGTTGTAAGCCAAGACAGCACCCAATAATTCTCAAGGAAAATAGCCCAGATGTAAAATAAACATGATTTTTTGCTTGCATTAACAGATTTTATAAAATATAATACAATCGGAAAGGAGATAAAAGATGGCAAAAGTAGTAGCGTACATTGATGGAGAGAGGACCATATTCAACACGGAGAACGCATCTAGCGATGGATACTTAACTATGATTGAAACGGAGGATGGAAAAGAGTTCTATCTTGTTGAAAACCAAGAAGCAGCCGGGGAAAAAGCCAGAGAATATTGGGAGGATATGGCACAGGATGACCCAGAGGAATTTGTTTTTATAGTTGGATCTGAAACATTATTGCAATGGGGATTGGGGAACTATGCAGGACCAGGATTGACCGCTGTTCAATCGTTAGAGGGCTGGTTAGACCTGCACCTGGACTGTCCAGAAGAACACTTTGCACAGTATGATGGTGTAGAACGAGAATTCAAATGCAAACATCCAGATTGGACTATGTATACAATAGCCTATCGGAGTAATTAAACGGGGGGTAATTATGACAAACAAAATTTATGCAGGACTCACTTTGGACAAAGAAATTGTAGCCAAATGCAAAGAATTGGCCATCCAGGATGAGCGTAGCTTTTCCTATTACGTCAACAATGTATTGAAACAGGAATTACTCAGGATGGGTGAAATGTTTGAACGTGGTCCAATTAAAAAAGAGGACACGCACCCGTATAAGTTCTGGAAACTATTTGAACCTGATGCTGAAAATGCCAAACAGTATATAAAAGACGCAAAAAAAATAGTAAAAGAAACATTTCTCAAATTTGTTTCCAAGGATCATATTGGCGATCAACACCCATTCAATGAACGGGATCAGCTTATGGAAGGACAAGGTGATATAATTGACTTCATGGATGGAATGACGTTTTGGCGTAAAAAATTCAAAGGGGAACAGATTTACATTATTGAATACTATGGTGCAATATTTATTTTCCGCCACATAGACGATCTACGAAAAGGAGATATCTAATGAGCAAATCACGTGTAATTCCAGATGGATTCAGGAAAGACTTAAAACCATTTTTCAACCAGCATGTACTAACTATTCCTGCTGCTGAAAGACAGCCATCACCGTTTCTCGTGATGAATAAAGAGACGGTGGTGAAATGCAACACAGTAGAAGAATTACTTGAATATTCGGACGATGTGGAAGTTTTACAAACGTGGCCAGGGAAAAAGAGATCAGATGTATTTTACTTTAAAGTTGGTGATCTCAATAAACACCTAGAGAAGGGGGGTAAATAATGCAAAATAATCAAGAAGCAACTTATGTACATTCTGATGGGACCACACATAATACTGAATATCAAGGAGTTTTGGCGGATCAATCTGCCGAACAGAAAATTTTAACAAACATGTCATTTAGTCTATTAACAGCAGAATCTAAATTTGTATTGTACGCCATTTTTCAAACACCTGGTGAGCTTTCACAATTACTATTCAAAAACAAGATTACCACATATAAAGTGAAGAAATACTTAAAACTTATGGGATGGTCTATACCAACTGTGTCCAAAACAATACGTGAACTTAAGATATTTACTAACGATTTGTTGGAGGATTAACAAGGGAACTAACTATGCAAATTAAAATATTAGATGCAATTGAATGTGAGGTCTCTGTACCCGATGGGCGGAAATTGATCCCATGCTTAAGTTTTAAGGCGAGTTATTGGGTGCAGGGGCCATACCGCAAACAGAAAAAGAATTACATGAAGCAGGTCTTCTCTTTTAAAGGGAAGTATAAATATCGATTCCACACCGGACTTTTGCCTAGAGTTTTGGCTTGGTGTAAAAAGAACCGGATACAAACCACTGTGATTGGTGAAGAATTAAAGATAGCAAGACAAGTTAAACCAAATCTCAAGGGTACTACCTTTCGAAATTATCAACTGGACTTAATTGATAAAGCATGCTCAGCCAACAGAGGGCTTATTGAAGCTCCAACCGGCGTGGGAAAAACTATAATTTTCTTAGGGATAATGTCATGTTATCCAAGATTACGTATTTTGGTACTTTGCCACACAACGACTATAATTTCCCAAACGATTAGTGAACTCAAAAAATTTGGATTTACTGATGTACAGCAATTTGGAGGAGGTAATAAAATTTGCAAACCTTCAAAAAGAATCGTGGTGTCTACCATCCAAAGTTTTGTGAAATTAAATCCAAAGGACTATATTGATTATTTTGACTGTGTGATTGTCGATGAAGCCCATGCTGTGGCAAAACAAAAATCAAATTATAGTAAAGTTCTTGGGAATTTACTCGCACCTATTCGCCTTGGATTCAGTGCCACTCCGCTAAAAGATGCAGAAGCCAAGTTTACCTACGAAGGATTGCTAGGGCCTATCATTGGAAAATTAACAATGAAAGAAGCGGAAAACCTGGAGATATTAGCAAAACCATGTTTACGTTTAATTAAAGCTGAATATCCAGACAGCTTGACATCCATTTGGAATTACCAAGATACATATGAAAAAATACGAGAGAATGGTAAAATTGTGAATGGAGAGCGGTTAAAAGTTGGTGCTTATACAGCAGGAATCACGGAAAACCACCAACGAAATCAGCAGATAGCAACACTAGCTGTGGAATTCTCAGCGAAGAAACAAACTGTTTTGATATTCGTAACACATATCGAACATGGAGAATTGCTACAGGCGGAAATAGAACATATCGGCAACTGTAGCATACCTTTTATTCAAGGAAACACATCACAATCAGACCGAGATACGATCAAAACCCAACTAATAGAAAGGAAAATTAAAATCTGCCTCGCTACAATTAGCTGGCAGGAAGGACTTAATATTCCCAATCTCTCAGTACTAATTTTAGCTGGGGCCGGACGGAGTGAAAAACAGTTACTCCAAAAAATAGGTCGTGTCATGCGGCGTACAAAAGACAAAGAACAAGCAATCATTGTCGATTTCTTGGATTTGGGAAATAGACACTTGCTTGCACATATGGGTGAGCGGATTGCAATTTACTCAGATATGGGCTGGCTTGGAAATTCATAATCCGATTATTAAACGTAAAAATGAAAGGAGGAAAACTATGAACGAGTACACCATAAAAATCAGTTTCTTGGATGAGGATGATTATTTACTTGAAACCACAATCATGACACCTTTGGCAAATTCTCCAGAAGAAGCTTATGATTTAATTGACAAAGAAATTCTGGAAAGTCCTATAGTATATCCAAGTGATAATTATGAAACAAACCTTATTGATGTCTGTTAGAAAGGAGGAAATGTATGAAGAAAGAATTTAAGTGGCTTAATTTCACAGCAGGTTTGTGTACCGGCGCATTATTACTAGGATGTTGGGGTTATATTTACACCCAATATAATAGTACCCCTCCAAAACCTCCTCCAAAACCCTCTCCTATAGTACAACCTACCAAAGACTTATCTAAAATAATCCAAATTGCACAACCAAAGATTGATCCATCATCCGCAAAAGCAATAGCCAAATCAGTAGAGAAGTACAGTAAAGAGTATGGGTTTCCACCCGAATTAATCATCGCCATCATTCAAAAAGAATCGTCCTTTAGACCAATGGCTATTTCAAAGGCCAACTGTGTGGGCCTGATGCAGATACATGTTAAAATGCATAAGGAAAAACTCACAAAGCTAAACATTAAAGATTCCCAAATCTTTTATATTGACAAGAATATTCAAATCGGCTGTATGATTCTAAAAGAGTATTATGACGCAACAGGAACGATCTCAGGCGCTCTAAAGAAGTATTTAGGTGGTAATAATAAAAGCTATTTATTAACAATCCTTTCATCGTTTGCTGACCTGATTATCAAACAAGACATAAATCTAAAAAAGTAAACTTTTCTGAAATTTTTCTTGAAAATATGCTATAATGACCTTAAAACGCACTTTTTAGAGAAAGGAGGTGTTAAATGATAGGACCAACCGTAAGACCTACTATCAAATTAGTCGGGGAAGATGGAAACGCCTTTGGTATTATGGGGAGAGTCAGAAGGAAACTGATCTCTGCCGGTGCTGATGTAGAATATGTAAATCAGTATCTCCAGGAATCCATGAGTGGAGACTACGACAACTTACTGGTAACAGCAATGAGATATGTGGAGGTGAAGTAGTGATAAATATAATTGATATCAGCCATTTTGCAGTTGCTGTAACAACCAACTTTCACATTATCACCTTTGGAATCGCAATTGGCTCTAATTCCTTTACAGGGAAAAGACCTGATAATTTCTTTATAGAAATCGAATGTTTGTTCTGGTGTTTTGGAATTGAAATTAAACGATACGAATAAAAGGAGAATAAAAATTATGGGAAGAAAACGAGCAGTGTGTCCAGCACACAAAGATAATGAAAAAAGAACTTTAGCAAAACAAAAGCGTGGATTTGGCCAGTTCGCAATGGAGAAAGCTGGTATGAATCAAAGCCAATGGGCTAGAAAATTTGACCCCTTATTTCAAATCAAGGGGAAGGAAAGACATCGGAGGTTGTACCAAGTATGAGATCTAAATTAAATGTACTACTCGGAACAATTATATCACTTGGAGTTATTTATGGAATGTATTGGATTGTAAAATCCGTATCCTATTGGTTGTTTTATGAGGATATGACACGTTCCACCATAGTAGAAATGGTGAAACAAACGGCTTTAAGATGATAATTCAAGAGCTGGTAGATATTGAGGAATACCTACAGGCCAGAAATGTTGTTTACTCCACACCCGGTTCTAAAAATGTTGGTCGAGCCAGTGTGGGGATAAGTTGCCCATTCTGTGGCGATCATGCCTATTCTGGAGATAACCATCTCGGTATCCATATTGATTCCAAAAGATGGAACTGTTGGGTGTGTGGAAAAAAAGGAAGTCTTTTATATCTGATTACAGCCCTTGAACGATGCTCATATAGACAAGCTGAAGAGATTCTCAAGCCCTATACACACTCTGATATGTCTTTGCTGCAAACAGCTAACACGGAACCGATTTCGGACTCTCAGAGGCGTTTTGAATTACCATTCGAATGTACCAATGAGCTCTTATCAACACACAGGAAATATTTAAAGTCACGTGGATTTGATCCTGATTTTATTTACAAGAAATATAGAATGAAGTGTGTTGGTCCGGAAACATTGTTCTATAGAAGAATCGTTAATTCCAATAAATCAAGTTATTTATAATCTGGATAATGCGACAAATTCAATCCTGGTTGTTGAGGGTATTACTGATGTTTGGAATATTGGTGACGGTGCTGGTGCGTTATTCACAAAGCTGGCTTCTCGACAGCAACTCAAAATTCTCAGTGGTTTTGAGCGGGTATTTATCATGCTGGACTCAGATGCCTTACACAGTATCAGAATAAATACATTATCTCCAGCAGATCAATTAGCACAAGACTTGGCAGCATTTACAAATACTGAAATCATTGAATTGGATCATGGTGATCCAGCAGATTTAGCACCAGATGATGTTAAACATTTAAGAAGAGAACTCTTTGGTTCTTAGAAAGGAGGAACACATGAAACAAAATGAAGAGGTTAAATTTTACATAATGCATGACAAAGACTACCGACCAAGGATCACAGTAGCACTGAAAAGAAACGGTGGTTCCATCATACGCGGGATCGCCATCTGCAGTAAAAAAGATCGGTTTGATCCTGCACTTGGTCGTGTAAAAGCAAAAGGGCGTGCAATCAAAGCAGAACAAAGACAATATAGTGATCTCCCCATCAACAGAGATGAAGCCATCAGAATTCTATTTGAATCGAAATCAATACCATTTCATTTTAAATCTACCTACAACGCAGCTTTAACAGATAGGGAACAAAAACTAATGGGAGTGTAATAATGCCTGTAACAAAGATATCAGACCAATGTCTAGCTGATTTTTTGGCAGAAGATCTCACCCAAACCCAAATTGCAAAAGCATGTAATATATCAAGACAAGCGATTCATGCCCGGATTAATTATGTGAAAGCACCACAACATAAACAACGGATGATGCGTCATTTTTCCGTCAGATTCTTGCGGAGAATTGGTTTCTCAATTCCAGAAATAGCAATATACACTGATGAATGTGCAGAAACAATCCGACGGTTACTATATCAATATGGGTATAGGGCAAAGGAACCTGTATACAGTGTATATATAAACAGCTATGTACCACAAACAATGCGGTTATTCTTAATTCAATTCTTATATCGTCTTGGGTTTGTAGTGGAGGATATTGCTGAATTGACACAGTACAGTCCATTAACCGTCATCCACTATCTATATAAATCTGGATATTCACTATCAGGGAGGTTGAAATGAAAATAATTATTGCAGGAAGTCGTACAATTACAAACTATCATTATGTCAAAACTGTAATGAAACAGTCTGGTTGGTTGGATGATATTACAGTAATTGTAAGTGGTTGTGCTGCTGGCGTAGATACAATTGCTCTGAAATATGCGGAAAATTTTGATATCACTACAGCAGAATTCCCTGCAGATTGGAAGAAGTACGGAAAAGGGGCTGGTTATCACCGGAACGTTGAAATGGCACAGTATGCAGATCGACTTATCGCAATTCAACAGAATTTCTCAAAAGGAACAGATCACATGGTACAAACCATGCTGAATCTCAAGAAACCTGTATTTTTAACCCAATATATGTGGTTATGAAAGGAGGGAAAATGGAAGGTCTTGTTTGGATTGCAATAATAGTATTAGTGATTTGTATTGTCCGGGCGAATAAACCCTATAATCCTGAAGAATTGAAAAGACAACAGGAACACCAGATTTCAGCCACGGCGAATGTGATCTGCCCTCATTGTCAAACGAAAGGCTCAGTCACAACACAGCAAGTTAAAAAGAAAGTTGGGGTGAGTGGCGGCAAAGCAACTGCGGGTATCTTAACATGCGGACTGTCATTGTTTGCAGTCGGACTAAGCCGTAAAGATAAAATCACAAAAGCATCATGCGCAAATTGTGCTTCAGTATGGTATTATTAGAAAGGAGAAAAGTATGAGAAAAGTATATAAGTATGTTTTACCTGTAGATGATTATTTTACAATGTCGTTACCACAAAATGCGGAAATTCTCAAAATTGATTTGCAATTTGATATACTACATATGTGGGCATTAGTTGATCCAACGAAACCTTCTGGGGTAAGACATTTTCGTTTTGTAGGCACAGGTCATCCAATAGAAGAAGAAAATATCAAATTTATTGATACATTTCAACTGCATGATGGAAATTTAGTATTTCATATTTTTGAAATTATTGGATAGAAAGGAGGTAATTAATGGAATTTGGAGAAGTCACGGAACATGAAAGTTATGGCATGGTGGGAATAGTAAGAACAGCACAAAGTGGTCCAGGAACCTCACTATTCGGTAGTTCAATCAAACATAGTAATACAATCCATTTGAGAATTAAAAAGGCAAAAGTGAATAGACACCTCAATCAAGATCGGTATCATGGAAAGGAACAATTAATTGATATTGAACTCTCACCAACACAATTTGCAGAAATGATTACATCATTGAATATTGGCGATGGCGTCCCTTGCACATTACGATATATAAAGGACCATAAACTATTAGAAGATCCGCCTGAAATGAAACAGAGAGAAATCTTTGAACAGGAATTTCAAACGGAAGTAGATGCGGTGAAGAATTTGTATCAGAAAGAATATGTGGAAGTCAAAAATCTACTTTCACTCAAAGGACCAATGAAGGTATCAGATAAAAAGAAAATAACATCCTTCTTATTTGAATTAACCAGAATAATTGATGATCATTTACCATTTTTACAAAAATCGTTTAATGAATCTATTGATAAAACTGTACTAGACGCAAAGGGCGAAGTGGAAGCATTTGTGATGAATAAAGTCACATCTTTAGGCCTGAAAGGATTACAAAAACAATTGATCAGCTTACCAGAAGTTTCTACTGAGGAGGAACCATAAAATGATTGGTTTAATCGGATTGGATGGAGATTTACAAATTGAACGGAACGGCGTCTTACATAAACAATACTGTCAATATGATGAAAATCGAAACTGCAATGACACCTGTGTAAAATTCGGGGAACCTCACAAAGTAAAGCATCAAGGTAAAAAGTTGGGTACAGTTATAAAATTATGTGGGAAAGACCGGTTATTTTTTACAGAATTTTCGGATGAACGGATTAAGTGAATCAAGAAAGGAGGAATAAAATGATAATAAGCGACATATCGTTTAGAGATGAAGATGGTGATTATTTAAATTTTGGTGATATTGACAAGGACCAACTTCAAATTGATATCAATGATCACGAAAGGGTGTATTTCTCCATAGAACAATTGGAAGAAATTCTCAACGAATTGAAACGGATTCAACGGGAAAATAAACCCAAAGGATAATACAATGGCAACATTTCAATCATCATTATTAAAATTGAGTGAAACTGACTTAGAATTAACATCTATCCACGCAATCGAAGTACAGATCCTACAGGGTGATTGTATCGAAATTTTGAAAACTCTGGAACCTAGATCCATAAACTGTTGTGTGACCTCACCACCGTACCTTGGATTAAGAGATTATGGA
>Ga0256397_1000030_pt1 | contig 10732 bp, 11 predicted proteins | sample KryLIviralmetaG_2_FD_191189 | JGI IMG/M metagenome (GOLD analysis project Ga0256397, IMG submission 191189) | Seawater viral communities from deep brine pools at the bottom of the Mediterranean Sea - Kryos LI F3 | ecosystem: Environmental > Aquatic > Marine > Bathypelagic | place: Mediterranean...
CCCCTGCTAATTGTTTGTAAGCATTTGTAGTTGTTTTAAACCAAACACTAATTGATATACTACCAGCACGAACATATGATGGATATGAAATATAACTACTACTCCCATTAAAACTCCCAACACCATTACTAAAATCTACATCAGTTAAATCCGTTCCACCATTCTTACGAACAGATTGCTCACTATTAAATGTTTCTCTAAATATTAAACCAGGATAAGAACTGGAAAGGCTCTCTTTCATTATTTACTCCTCGCTAAAACTATTCTTGTAAGTTGTCCAATTAGGCGTCTCGTCAGGGTTACCATCACTCCAAGCCCTAACATCAGCAACAACAGTATCAACATCTAATAAATCACTAGACAAACTAGACTTTAAAGCAGTCTCAGTAGTTACCTTATAATACACAGCAGGAATTGCTTCCTTGTCTACTTCTCCCATTTCGTCATAAGTTGCTGGAACTTTAGGCGTAGTAACAAAACTACCACTCATCTTACTAACAACCTCGCTCTCAAGTCTTTTAAGCTCTTTCTCAACTTGCTCAGTATATTCAGTAGCAATATCTTCTTCCAAAAACAAAACATTAGCATCTTTAGTTTTAAGAAGTTCGTAAATACTCATTGCTTCATCAGCGCTTAACGCTGGTAAACTATTACTCTCAACAATTTTGTTAAACAATGTCATTCTCTATTTCCTCCCCTTAGTAATATAAATCTCAAGTGTCCCTTCTGTTCCGCCACCAGTATCAACATCTGCTGCTGCACTTTGAATCTGCAAATAAGGAATTGTGTGATTAGTCTCGAACTCGTAATAAATATTAATATTACTGTCACCTAGCGTTTTAATATATTCACCGCTTGTTTCTAAAACGAACTCTTCACTACCACCGCTCTCGTGTTTAGCCAATACTTTAATAGTGTTAGTTGTACTATCACTCACTGTGAATTTAACAAATATTCCTAGCACGTTATAACTATCCATGCTAATCTCTGCGCCTTGGTTAATGTAAACACCGTCACTTGCTCCTATATCTGAGGCTGTTACTAATTGTTCAGGGTCTGTATAATGCCCATACTCAGGATTAAGCTCGCTTGATAAATTACTATTTGTACTAGCATCAAAAGCTTTCTTTTGCCCGTTAAGACCTATTTGATAAACATCACCAGAACTAAAAGGTGTTCCTGCTCCACTAATAGTCACTACATTACTTGAAACTGTTAATGTCACTCCACTACTACCTTGAGTATAAGTCTCTGCATCTCCAGAACTAGGAATTAAAGTCACGTAAGCAATTTGAGAACTATCAACGATAGTCATAGGCAAACTACTCAAAGTAATGGTTGTAGAACTTGTATAAGTAGCTGTAAAATCTTTCGGACTTGTAAACTCTGCATCTGGAGAACTTCCTGAACCACCACTAGGTCTTGCAATATTAGTGTAAACAACAAACGTATCATCACTTTCAAAACTTGCTCCTGTAACTGTTAAAACATTAGTAGACATACTCATAGTCTTATCGTCACGGGTAAAAGTGTTTGTCACACTTCCATCTGCTGCAATTTGAACTACACTTGCAATGTCGTCTGCTGTGAAAGCATCTACATCACTTGGTAAATCTGCTAAAGTAATTGTTGTTGAACTTGCGTAAGCTGTTGAGAAATCTGCGTTTGTTGCACTTTCCTTACCAACGTATCCACTCATATCTAAAGAAGTAGAATCTACGTTTACATCTCCAGAAATTGTTGCTGTTGTTCGAATTTGTCTAGCTCCTTCAGAGCCTTCAACACAATCTGCAAGTAAATTATTAGCAGCATTGTTAGAATATCTTGTCATTTTATTTGTTCCTCATCGTGTTTTTAGTCTGGTGAGATCGACTATAAAAATAATTAGTCGCCAGCTTTTGCTTTGTTATAAGCTTTTATTTCTTCTAAAGTCATTTTTGAAAAATCAACTTTATCTAATTCTTCTTCCACTTCAGTTTCCATAACATCAGTAGAACATTCTTCCTTAGTATCTTCCTTAGTATCTTCCTTAGAAATTGGTTCAGCAGTTGTATTATTATTTAATTTATATAAAATGTTTTTTGGTATTTTATCTTCCGCGAGCCATGTAATTGCATCAAATTCTAAATCTTTAGTAAAAAATCTTCCAAATTCTTTAACATAAAAATTTTCAGAATCAATATAAATTAAAGCTGATTTCATGTGATATAAAACACTACCTTCTACAAGTCTAAGTCTACCTGTAAATAGAAATGTTTTTATTGAGTATGATCGTAGATATTTTTCAGGTAATTCTTTAACTTGTCCGGCATCGATAATAAAATCAGTATCGTCTTGTTCAAAATATCTTAAGTTTTCTAATAGTTTTACTTTCATTTACGTTTCCTCCTTGGAAAAAATAAAAATTGTAGCATTTAAGCTACAGCTGCATTACCACCAATTAAGCACCAATTGCTTCCGTTAAAATATAAGATTGCATAATCAGTGTTATCAAAAGTAAGTGTAGTTCCATCTAAAAAGTTAGCTGGAGTTAAAGTTCCGTCTCCGCCATCGCTAATCATCTTAACGATTTTCTTTTGTCCTGTAACACCATCTGCTAAAGTTAATGCATCTGCACCTGTTGTAGTTAATTCAGTAATATCATTAACAATATCAACTGCACCAGCTCCTGATAATGATTGAATAGTAGTTTCAATTCTTTGTACTTTTAAATAGTCTTTTACTCTAAGACTTTTCATTACATTTCTTGGTTGTGTCATTTTATTTACCTCATGTTTCTTGTAGGCTTTACCCCACAGCTCTTTTGTTGAGTTTCAACTGAGAGTTTTAAAAAAATAAAAAAAGTACTGCCTAAGCAGTAATAGTGTTGATTTTTACCAAACCTTTTGGTCGAGCACATGCAATAGCATATCTTATGTAAGATACGATATCTAAATGTTTAGACCGTGCAGTTTTTTCAATTTCAACAGTTAGTGGTTCTCTTTCGTAATATCTTAGAGAAGCCAAATCAACATTTACCAAAAGTCCGTAAGTAGCTATAGCCTGAGATGTTACCAGGATATCAACGCCGAATGGAGTTGGATAAATACCTTTTTGGATTAAATCTGCATTACCATAATTGATGAATTTTAGTAATGTAGGGTCTGTTCTTAGATATTTAAAAGCTCGAGGGTGTAAGATTAAGAATTTTCTTCCATCTCCTGCATCGTCTGCTTCTAATTCAGTTAAACCGCTTGATATATCTGCAATTATATCTGCTGAAGTACTAGACCATAGAGCACTTGCTGTTACTACGTGATTTGTAACTTCTGAGTAACTTTGTCCTCTATAAGTTCCACCTGAAACAAATATATTAATTGCTGATAAGAAATCGGAGTTTATGTGTCTTGCGATACCAAAACCGATTGCTTCAACGTGGTCATTTACTAAATCCCATCGAGCATCTTTTATCCAATTAATTGGAATACGAGGTGCTACACCTACATCTTTGATTGTTGCGAATTTTCGTGTAAAATCTAAGATTTGTGAAGGGTATTCACCACTTTCAGATTCTTCTTCTGGATTTAACCATGAGTCTGTTGTGTTGTAATCTACTACTGGTCCATTTGCTGGATAAGTCTTAGCTAGTAAAGGATATATAATCTTTGGTTGTAATGCCTTTATAATAGTGTCGTCGACTTGTTCCTTGAAAAGAGCCCATGTTGATGCGCTAGTTGCGCCTATTCCGCTATATGCCATTTTTCATTAACCTCTATAGTCTAAGCTGCACTTTTATTGTTGCAGCTGCGCCACTGTTACCTTCTAATGCAACGCCAATTACGTCTGATGGTACATCAGTTCCTGCTGTTCCAGACAATGCTACTGTTCCTGTTGCGCCCATTTCTAAAAATGAACCACGAACAATAGCTGATGCATCTGTATAAACATTTACAATACCACGAGTGATAACTGTAACTTTACTTCCAGCTGCAATTTGGTCGTCTGTTTGTGTTCTACTAAATCTGTCACCACCTACTGCAACACCAGCACAAGTTGTGTTAGCTGCGCCAACGTCACATGTATCGGTTCCAGTAGAGGTTATTTGTACTACATTTCCAATAGTAACTGCATTATCAGTAATCATACTTAAATACATACCATCTTTCACGAATACAGGTGTTGAATCTGTTCCTGCCATTTTTTAATTACCTCTTAAATCGGATTGCACTTGCTTCACCGTTAAAAATTGAATCCCAAGCTCCAAACTCACCAAACTTTTCAATTCTTCCGTTAGCTCCTATATCTGCAACTTCTGTTGAAGCAGCTTCTTTAGAAGTTCCACCAAATTCTGGAACATTGCTATCATCTTGAATTTCCATTTTAGCTCGAATAGCTTTCATGTTTTCTTTCATGTCTGCTAATTCTGTTTTAAGCGTTTCTACTTCAGAACCGTCTGCTTCAGAGTTATCTGCTGTTGCAACTGATCCTGGTTTGTTCATATTTGCTTTATTCTTCGCATTGCCTTCGTCTTCAGAACTTGGTACTGCTCCTTCACCTAAATGGTTTAGAGGAATATCATCCTGTGCTTTTTTAGCTTGACCAATACTTGCTGATTGTGCTTCCTTGCCCATATCTTGAGTTTCTGCTCCTCCCATTCTTTGAAGAATTTGTTGTAGCATACCCATAATTTGTTGCATAGGATCTCCGCCCATTAAGTCTTGTGTTTCGCTTTTATCAGGGTTAACTGAAGTTTCAGCATTAGAAGATTGTGCGTCTTTTACATCCATTGTTTTATCCTCATTGCTTTTTTCAAACTGTGTAGTCATTCCCATATTGTCCTGTGTAAATTGATCCTGCGGTGCAGAATTAATAACTTCAGGTTGAGGGTCAGCCATCGTCTGAGTACTTACTTTTTGTTCGATTGTTTTTATACGTTCAGCCAAGTCCTTGAGAATAGTCTCAGCACTTGGTACTGCTCCTGGCTGCTCCGTTTGCGGACTTGAGGTGGCCAGACCACCTGGTATTTGATTTTGAAGGTCAGGTTTAGTTGCCTGACTACCTGCTTGATTTTGCATATCTGCAGGTGATGTATTACTATCATCGTTAGATTCCTTAGAATCTTTTTGATTGCCTTTTTTTTGAAAATTATTTTCTTCCATTTCTACACCCATTTCTTGAAATAATACGTTTTTAATTTCTGCTTCGCCATCTGCTGGGTCATTAGTTAATGCCACATGTAAAGCTTTTTGAATTTCTGTAGGAACTTTATAACAAGTTTTACCTTCGTATTTTTCTAATCTATTATGTCCTTCTTCACAAGTATTACCTGTCATATCAGAACCGCAAATTGAACACACTGCTTTTTCAACTATTACTCCCATTGAACCATAATTAACTTCTCTTTTACCATCAGAAGTTAATCTACCTAATTTAGCAATAACATCTGGGTGAGTAACTTCACCTTTTGTCCAAAGAATTTTCGTCTTAGCATCATACCAAGAACCATCTTCAGAAGAATAAGTCCATCCCACATCAAAATGTGGAGAAGATAATTTATTAATAGTATGTGATGAGCCTTCTACACCCTCTAAATCATACCTAAACGGTACAGACCGGAATAAATTTCCGATTTTCTTTAACATTTTGGCAGTCCAAAATAAACCTTTTTTATTTGGACCAACATGCATTAATGGTAGAAGAAGTATTGCACGTTTATTATCATCTGCTATCTCAATATTTGAAAAACTAGAAGTAAATATATCGTATCGTGTATCTTGAGTTGTAGCTGGTATTATAGCTTGAGTTGTAGCTTCCATGTTTTATATATTATTTATAAACAATTGATATATATAAATGTTGTTATTTTTAAGCTTACTAGACCAGAAATTTCCTGCTGCCTTAGTTATTTTTAGCTCGATTGTTATGTTATTCTACGTTTTTCTGCATTCTTTAAACTCTTCTGTTGATTTGTTTCTACATCATGCATAGTATCATACACATTTCCTGCTGCTTTAGCTTGTTCTGCCATATTATTCCCTTTTCGCACTTTGTTTTCAATGATTGGGTCATTCATATTAAAATTAGAATCTTTTTTAATATCTAAATCTTTTTTACTATCTAAATCTTTTGTTTGTTCGTGCAATCCTGCTCCTATAAAAAGTTTGCTTGGAACTGTATCTTCTAAATTAGCTGTTTCGTGATCTTTAACAATTTTCTTAATTGTCTTTTTTGGAAGTGAAGGATGCTCTTCAGTTTCTTTTTCTATTTCAGAAGCATCTGCGATTTGAGGTTCAGTGTCTGAATCATCTGCGATTTGAGGTTCAGTGTCTGAAGCATCTGCGATTTGAGCTTTCTTCGCTTCTGGACTTCTACCTTTTGGGCCTAAGTCAAGTTCATCAATCATATCACGACTAGCCATCCGAGCAGCAAGTCTTCCCATTAAAGTCCCACCTTCTTCCGCACTCTCAAATGTTTTTTGAACATTGGGAGATATAGACATCTTTTTAGGTAATGAATCTAGTAACTCTTTTCCGCTATTCATTTTAATAGCTCGCATTCATAGTGCTTTTAAGCATTTGTTTACCTTTACCTGTATGTAATTGATTTTCTCCAGGTTTTGCTTTTTTTACAGATGAATCATCTGGGCTTCCAGTCATGTGTAATTTTTCTGGTACCTGCACAATATTTTCCATTATTGATGCCATTGTTTCTTTACTTACTTTTGTTTTATCTACTTCTTTAGTATCATGTTTCTTTTTCATTGAAGCAAGAAACTTATCGTCTGTAGTCATTGGTTTTTTATCGCCTTTTGGCTTTAAACTAGTTTTATCCATTTGTTTTTCCTCCTAATCCTGAATGTTTCTCAGAAATTTCACCTTTGTCACCTTTAGTTTCATGTTGAGCGTATCTACTTCCACCTAATTGTGAAGCGTCTTTTACATCTCCGGTATTTCTATTATTATCGCCTTTACCTTGTGCAACATTGATTTGACCTCTGAGTATTTGCATATTATTTTGTTCGTTGTAATCTTCTGGAGTGTCAGATGATTTTTCTAGTGTATTAATTTCATCGTCTTCTGGAAGAACTTCTGGTTCTGCTTTTTCACCTTTAGCCAAAGGATCGTCGATTCCAACTTTATTAATATCATCTGATTGTTGTTGTGCAGCTGGTATTTCTCCAACCATACTTGCAGCTCTATTTTTATCAATTATTCCAGCATTAAGTAAAGCAATTGAATTTGCTATTGTTTGAGTATCATCTTGTGCAAAAATATTCTTCCATTCTATTTCCGGAAGTTTTGGTTCATCAAGAAGCCAAGAATCATAAACAGTTAAAATGTCTTCAACAATATCACTACCTCCTAGCATATTTTCAACTGCTTTTTTATCTTGTACAATTTTAAATAATTTAGGATTTATTATTTTTTCTTCGATTTGAGAAGCAATTAAATCTTGTGGTACTTTCATCCGAGCAATGAATGTTTTATCTTGTTCAGATATCATTCTATCAGTTGAACCACGGGATTTGAAATAAGATTCTGGAGCTCCAGTTGCAGCGAAGATTTGTGTATCAACATCTGATGCTAAAGTATCTATTGCACTATTACTTTGATTTACTGTAATTACTGTAGAAGTCCATCTGTCTGTAGTAACAGGATCTGAACCAGGTTCCATATCTTCAAGAAGACTAGTCATTTCGTCTTGTTTCTCTTTTACTTGTTTAGGCCCTATACCATCAGTGTTTAATTGCCAATGAATCATTGGTTTTGTATATTTCTTAAATAATATAGGGTTTAAAATATTTATGTCAAGTCTTGCTGTTGCTGGGTCTAAACATGATTTTACATCTGAAAACCCAAATGGGTATTCTGTGAAATCATTTATTTTAAAATGACAAACATCTTCTGGGTGCATAACTATTGGAGTAGGATAAGAAAGTGTTACACCCGTCAGAATGTTTGGATTAACTCTACCATCAGAAGGATATGATGCGATAGTTGTTCCACCGATAATTGGGGGGAGGTAAATGTAGAACATTATCTTTGTTGTCATTGGGTCTAGAAATATTTTCAATCTTTCTGGTTGTAAAATTGTGATTTTATCAACTAAGCCATTTTTGTCTCGTCTTAATGACCAGTAAGCATTTCCATAAGTATATAGGTGGAAACCTGTTTTGATTAATTTTTGAGTATCTATTTTTAATTTTTTGAATAAATATTTACGAATTACTTTTTCTTCTGGAACTTCCATAGATTCAGAACCATAATTTACATCGAAACCACAGCCTAAACCTAATTGAGCTTTTAGAAGAATACTTGAAAATAAATAAGGAACGTTCCATACTAAATCAACATTTCTTGCATAATCTTCAGGAGATTTAATGGATGATAATGAGAAGTATAGTGACCAGCCTGTAAATATCTTTCCATTAACTATATATACTCTATCACCAGCCATTGCTTGAGCGTAAGGGATACCTAGAACTCTATCATCATCTGCTGTTTCAAGTTTTATTTTTTCAACTGTAATTGAACCTACATCATCGTAGCGATTTTTCCGCTCATAACATCTGATTTTAGAATTATCTGCAACTTCTAGAATTAAATTAGGATTTCTTTTACTCCATGATTTTATATTATTAACATTTCCTTTTGCGAGTAAACGACTTTCATTAAAGTTACCATCTTTATCTATTTTTCCTTGCTCTTGAAACTCTTTATAAACAGCATCCATATCTTTTTGAAAATCTTTATTAATAGACAATTCTTTTTTCATAGCATCGAATTCTTCTTTAATTTTAGTATTATTCATAAAAGAACCAAGTGGATTTTTATCTAAATCAGACTTTCCATCTGAACCAGCTAATTTAATTTTATCCATAATATAAATAAAATATTGATATATATAAATGTTGCTATTTTAGAAGTAAAAACGACCTTAGAATCTAAATGAAGTACGTCCTCTACGCATTTCTGCAGACACATAACCTTCATTTCTTTCGTATCTTTTTAGCTTTTTGTGTGAACTTAGAGCTTCTTTTGGAGAATCTAGTAACTCACCATGTACTTTTTTATCAAATTCTTGCCAAGGATTAGAGAATGATTCAATTATTGTTTCTGTAGCTATATGAACATTCTTTAGAGCGAGCAATATAGACCAAAGTGCATCGTCGTGTTCATTTGAGGGATGAAAGTACTTATAATTTTCTTGTTCATTTACTTCGAATTGTTGGTTTAGAAATTGGGAGATAAGTAATTCAGCTGATTTTGGTAATTGAAGTAAGTAATTCTCAAGTAAAATCCTTGCTGTACTCACCATTTCAACTTTATTTTTAGCAGTGAAAGCAATTGCCCCTCTTATATTCTTCCCATCATTATTTATTCCAATATTATTGTCTCGCATAACATCTAAGAATGTTTTTTCATTCGAATAATCAATATTAAACTCATAAGGTGAAAATACTTTGTAAAATAAAGCTAATTGTTGTGCAATTAAAGTGTATGAAGTACTTAATGTGAATGTAATTTGAGCGAATACTTTAATTGGTCGAACGTCTGTTCTAATGATTGTAAATACTGTGTTATCGTTTTGTTTACCTAAGTCTAAACCGAATGTAAAAGCAGCTCCATCTTTTTTAATTAATTCATGTATCTCAACAGCTTTTTCTTTTGTGAATTCTTCAATTTTAGTTAAATAAGAATACTCAGACAAATTCCACCTGCCTGACAATTGTTTTGTTTGTTTATTGACTTCAGGTTCGAATAAATGTGATGGAAATGCTACTACTCCTTCTTCCATAAACTCTGTCAAATATTCTTGGCGCCATAGAGGTTCTGGAGATATTGCTTTTTGTCCCATTACATATTCTTCTGAAAGAAAAGGACACTCGAACCAAGGTTGACGGATTGTAAGGATATTTTTATTCTGAATTGCTTGGTAGAAATGGTTTTTTGTTTTAGGAGTTCCTGCTTCGATTACAAGTGCGTTAGTTGTTGCACCAAACGGAAGTATATCACCTGCGTATTTAGAATCTAGTATGTCCTGACTTTCATCTATAACAATGCATGTTGCTGTATAACCCCTGATTTGACTTCCTGGAGAAGCCGACATTAGTTTAGCTTCGTTTCCATTTTTAGCAATAATTACTTCAGAATTCATTTTTACAATGAAGCTTGCTATGAAGTCGCTTTTATCAACTAAAGTTTTTATTTTATCATACAGATTTTTAACTTGGTCTTTAATAGGAGCAACGATAGCAATATGTTCTGCCATCCATTCTTTGTTAATTATTATACCTTTTCCATATAATAATCTCCATAATATATAAGAAGCAATTACAGTACTCTTTCCTGTTTGTCGAGACCATATTGCGAGTAAATGTTTATGTGTAGTTGTTTTCTCAATAAAATAACGTTGCTTCGGAGAAAGTTCTCTATCTAAGAATACTTCTATAAAATAGACAGGATCCTCAGATAATTTACGAATTAATCGTTCTGCTTCATCTGTGTCTGTTATTTCATCTATTGGAGTCGTCATCTGCGGTTGTCTCGGTTTCGGCGGTTGTCTCGGTTTCGGCGGTTGTCTCGGTTTCGGCGGTTGTCTCGGTTAGCATTTTTGTTTCATCTAGCATTTTTGTCTCGTCTAGCATTTTTGCTTTTGCTTTTTCTCTGATTGAAAGTGCTTGTAATAAATGTGTTGTAAAATCATTTGCGGCTTTTTGATGGTCGTCTGTTTTAAGAATTCTATCTAAATT
>Ga0256397_1000031_pt1 | contig 10374 bp, 17 predicted proteins | sample KryLIviralmetaG_2_FD_191189 | JGI IMG/M metagenome (GOLD analysis project Ga0256397, IMG submission 191189) | Seawater viral communities from deep brine pools at the bottom of the Mediterranean Sea - Kryos LI F3 | ecosystem: Environmental > Aquatic > Marine > Bathypelagic | place: Mediterranean...
GTACGGATTGAGCGAGACAATATGCAGGAGCGTATCTCCGAATTGGAGTTGGCATTAGAGGACACAGGCTGGATTCATCTCGACATGATGGGGGAGTTTGAATTCAGCCGGGAAGCCTTACGGAAGATAGCTAGGCAGAGCAAGCTCTTCTATGCTAAGAATCCTCTCATCGGTTGCGCAGTGAGGACTCAAGTTAACTATACCTTCGGACAAGGAGTTAGCACCAAGGCTCCCCATCCTCTAGTTGATGATGTTGTCCAGACTTTCAAGAATGATTCTAAGAACAAGGCAGAGTTTACGACGATCCTGGCGAAGACACAAAAGGAAATTGACCTACAGATTACCGGGAATCTATTCTTCATCTTCTTCACAAATGATGTCGGTGATGTGCGAATTCGGACAATTCCGTTCGATGAGATTACAGATATTAAGATGAACCCGGAAGATAGAAAAGAACCTTGGTATTATGTACGGCATAAGATAAATGGTGAGACTCTAGCTCCGGAATCTGAATTATATCCCGACTGGGAATATAATCCAAAAGAACGGCCTGATGTTATCGATGGCAAGAAGGTTCACTGGGATAGTCCTATCTATCATGTGAAAACGAACGCTTTAAGCGAGCAGAAGTTTGGAGTGAGTGAATTGTACGCTGCTCAGGATTGGGCTCAGGCCTACCAGAAATTCCTAAGTGACTGGGCAAGTATTGTTCGTTCTCATGCTAAATTCGCTTGGAATATCACTACGAAGGGTGGGCAGAAGGCACGAGCAGCAGGGAAAGCTAAACTTGATTCACAGATATCGCAAGGAAAGTATGAACCTTCTTCTAGTGCGGGCTCCGTGTTCCTTTCCTCAGAAGATACGAAGCTGTCTCCGGTTAAGACAGCCGGCGGCACAACGAAGATGAATGATGGAAGAAGACTCCTGTTGATGGTCTGTGCTGCTACTAACCTGCCAGAGACATTCTTCGGTGATGTTTCAGTTGGCACGCTTGCAACAGCGAAGTCTCTTGACAGGCCTACGGAGTTGAAGTTCAAGAATAGACAAAGATTATGGGAAACAGTTATCGAGAATATCTATGCCTTCGTTATTAGGATGAAGGCTCGGTTCGGTGAGGGTGCTCTCTCCGGTAGTACAGAGATAGATGAATGGGGTGAAGAGTACTTTGTCTATGCTGATGACACAGAGAATGAAGATCCTGAACTGAGAGATAAACCGATCAATACTTATGTAGATGTGAGCTTCCCGAAATTAGTCGAAGATGACATGAAGGCGACGGTAAATGCAGTTGTCTCAGCAGCTACCTTGAACGGCAAGGTAATGGCTGGTGTCCTAGATAGCGAATACGTGGCTGAGCAGCTACTGAGAGCACTAGGAGAAACATCCATTGAAGAGGTCATGGAGAGATTATTCCCCGAAGGCGAGGAAGAGACTGAAGGACTCCGTGAATCGATAACGAAGCTTCGGACAGCAACAAAGAGACTACTTAAGGAGAACGAATGAAAATTTATTGTCCAGTATGCTTAGCGAAGATGGAGTGGCATGAGAGTAGTTGGCAGTGTCCTGTTTGCGGGCATCAAGAATCGATGTCACGTGCAGATTGGACAGGGCCTATAGGGATTGCAACCCAAACGAGCACAGAAGACGTATGAAGTTACTCGATATACTTGAAGTCTTAGATGACATTGACCAGGCCTGGAAGGATGCGGGTCGGCTTCGTCTGATAAATGAAACGCAAGAGGAAATGGCTGCATACTTCAGGTTACAAGGGGAGCTCTTCATGGAGAAGTTCTCCTCATTTCAGAACTTATTCCGTGAAGCCGCTGATGATTCTGACATACTCGGTGCTTTTGATGATGTCGCTGCAGAGACTAATGCTAAAGGGAATAAGATCATCCAAGACAGTCTGAAGAGTGGAGCTAATCTTGGGTATAAAAATCTCTCTACTGATTTTGGTGTCGATGTAGCCTATAAGCTTTCCAATGAACGAGCGGTGGATTATGCAACTAGGAAGGCCGCCATTGATGTTACCAATATTAATAACACGACTAGGGAGACTATCCACAACATCGTTACTACCGGTATTGATGAGGGCAAGAGTTACAGTAAGGTAGCCCGTGAGATTAAAGGACGGTTTGGGCAGTTTGCTATTGGTAAGCCACAGGAACATATCAGATCAAGAGCGGAATTAGTCGCAGTAACTGAGAATGCCTTCGCCTATGAGGATGGTCAGCGAATGTTAGTTGACGACGTTACTGCTGCTGGCGTAGATATGGAGAAGAAATGGAGTGGGCCGTATGATGCTCGCACTTCCGCTGGTTGCATAAACAATATGGCTCAAGGGTGGATACCGGCGAAGGAACTCTTTGCTTCTGGACATGACACGCCGCCTCGGTTCCCAGGATGTCGTCATCATACTCAGTACCGAGTAGCAAGAGAAGAAGAGCCGATCACTCCGAAGGCTCCCTCTGTTCCTAAGCAGATTACACCAGAGCAGTGGGCAAAGGGTCTTAGTGAGGAAGAACTTAACAGTATTCAGGCTGGTTGGCAATCATCCGGCGTTTTGTGTGATCAGCTTAGGGAACTTCAAAAGACAGGTACTATTAAGGGATTCCTTCCGGAGAATATAGCTGGCATACGGAAGACTCGAGAAGCACTAAGCAAGATATGGGCCGGGGCTCCCAATTACAAAGGTACGGTTTATCGTGGTATGTATAATCTCAACGATGATGTGGCAAAAGCCTTTACGCAGTCAAAAACGATAACGATTGATGCTATGAGCAGCGCCAGTACAGATCTATCTGTAGCTGAGAAGTTTGCTATGCCCGGTGGTGTGCCTTCTGCTATATCTAAAGCACTTAGAAAGGCAACGGGTAAATCGAATATGCTTTTGGAGGTAAGGACAAAAACGGGGACGCGGATTAATGGTGCATCGCTGGGGCGATTTGTGGATGAGAAGGAGGTTGTCCTTCAGGCAAATACGAAATACCGTGTCTTGCAGACTGCAGAAGAGGAAGATTATATTCGCGTGGTCTTGGAGGAGATATAAATGGAATTAGAACGTGTGAAAAGATTTGCAGATAACGGCTTAGGTTTCATCACTTTAGGGACTGGTATCTGCAATCGTTGTCGACATGTTCATGAGGACGGTCAATCCTGTGATGCGTTTCCGGACGGCATTCCGGCGCTTGTTCTTAATGGAGAAATAGACCACAGGAATCCAGTTCAAGGGGATAACGGAATCCAGTTCGAGAGAAGGCAATAATGAATCTAGCAAGAGAGATAGGACAAGAAGTCGCTAAGGCTGTTATAGATGCACGTTCTCTAGATTTAGCTGATGATGCAGCCACTGAGATCATAGAGAAGAGGTTGGAGCGACTGCAAAGGGCGTTATATGAAGTCTCCGTCAGCGAGATAATCTATGAAGATCCTGGAAGACCAGCGCTTACAGTTCAGATATATAAATCGACGCTGGATGATATTGAAGACATTTTACTAGGATTCTAGGGAGGCGGCATGAAGATCATAGCTCCAGATCTCGTAGCGATGCTCGGATATCTTGACGTGCATTCAGTTGGGATAGATGGGACAGAGGATGAGTCCACAATAATATTGGTAGAATATCCTACTGATATATGGGGTTATCGTCTAACAGATATTCTGACTTATATTCTATTAGAGTTAGGAACGGTATAAATGATAGAAATTAAAAGCAATAAAACAGATAGAGCCAGTACATCTGATTGGCTTGTAAAGGAAGAGATTATACAAGCATATATAAGGGATGATTGTACCACAGAGAGCATTCCTGGCAGTCAACTACGATGTGAATTTCTTCAATGGGATCTATTAAGTGATGAGGCATTAGAGAAATTTGAGGGAGAAATATGAAGATCGCTGCGATAGGAGACTTACATTGTGGACACCGGGCGGGGTTGACTCCTCCTGGCTGGCAGCTACCCATTCGAGGCCCGAACAAGAGGCGCAATGAATGGGGCAAGTTGCAGCATGAACTATGGCGTGAGTATTTGAAGATCATAGATTCAATCGGTAATGTTGACCTATTACTTGTCAATGGTGACTGCATAGACGGAAGAGGAGAAGCATCGGGATCTACTGAATTGATTACACCGGACGTGGGTGCTCAGGTTGATATGGCAATTGAATGTATCGATCGATGGAATACGCCGGAGAGAGTGATGTCATATGGGACTGCCTATCATACCGGTAAATATAGAGACAGTGAAAAGGATATAGCGAGATACTTTGCTGCTACAATCGAATCTCATCCTTTCATTAAGATTGACGGTGTGACAATTGACATGAAACATAAAGTCGGGAGGTCAGGCATACCTCATGGTAGGGGAACGGCATTGAGCAAGGAGAGGCTTTGGAATACTCAGTGGTATTTAAAGGATGGGCAACCTCTAGCAGACTTGATTCTTCGTTCGCATGTTCATTATTATACTTACATCGGAGAGAAGGACTGGACAGCAATGATCTTGCCGCCACTACAAGCGGCCGGGTCAAAGTATGGCGCTAGGCAATGCTCAAATACAATTGACTGGGGAGTAATTGAGTTCGACATTGATGATGGGAGGTTCGGATGGGAAGAACACTTGATGACGCTCAAGGCCAACAAAACCGACGTGATCAAATTGTAATCCCGGAATTAGAGGCTGCGACATCACGGCGCTATCGGTTCTGGTCACACAAAGAGGAATCAGTGCTGCAGGCTTACTACGACAAAGTGGAGCTGAATAAGTTGTTGGAGTATTGGAAAGAGCATTTCCCCCCGGGACGAACACGGAAAGCGATATTGGAGAAGGCGAAACTAATGGGATTAGTGCGAAGATCGAAGAATGAAGGGGAGGTAGAACATGCCTTGGACTAAAGGAGACGTCGAGGGACACAAAAAAGGATTGACAGATGAGGAAAAGGAAGTTTGGGTTGAGGTAGCTAATAGTGCTTTGGAGCGGTGCTTAGATGAAGGCGGCTCAACTGATGAGTGTGATGCATCAGCGATAAGACAAGCGAATGCAGTAGCGGGTGAGATAGGGGAAAGCATTACTCTCCGGGACAAGATGATTGAAGTACTTGAAGGGACGGAGATTGAAGAGGGAGCAACAATGAAATCAATGGTACAGGGACTACTTAAGTCTGCATCGTCAGTGGCGAAACACGGAAGTGTACCTAAGACGGTTAAGACGCAAATAGGGAACTTGCGGGGGCTTCTCCTTAATACCTGGAGTGACCTTCGGACACCAAGTGCGGATGTAAGCACTTCAGAGGAAAGCTTCCGAGAGACCTCAGGGGAGATCTTACCCTTGTCAGAGCTTGCCGAGAGTGGTACTATCGTAAATGGAGGCGGACATGGGATACGTTAATAAGGACGGAAGCGTTCACCTGAAAATTATTGGGCCTGGTCAGGGTAGCAGTGCATACTATGAGGCGGATCAGTTAGAACGAGACGCTGACGTATATCAAGGTGCGCATATCTACTGGGATCATCCAACAGCTAAAGAGAGCCGAGAGAGGCCTGAGAGATCGCTGAGAAACTTCACCGGCGTCATCCGGGGTGTCCCTCAATATGAGAAGTTTGGAGAGGATGGGCCTGGAGTATATGGCGATGCTCTGGTATTTAAGCCCTACCGTGGAGCCGTTGAAGAGATGGCACCTTACATCGGTGTCTCATGGCGCGGAAAAGGCACAACGGTCATTAAGAATAAAGATGGCAAGGATACAAGAGTTGCGGAACGATTTACAGATGTGAAAAGCGTTGATTTCGTCACTAAGGCGGGAGCAGGTGGCAAAGCGCTACCTATGAACGAATCGATTGATCAAAAGGTCGATGATTATTTGGAGCGATTTCGCGCTAGCGATCAATACTCAGAGGATAAACCACTTGATGAAATTGAAACTCAATTTATAGAGTGGTTGGAACAAGAGGATGTAGAAGAAGCAAATGAGGAGGATAGTATGGACCTACAGGAAGCGCAGAGAAAGCTAACGGACAGTGAGGGGGAAGTTTCTTCTCTTAACGAGGAGAAGGAAGCCTTGACTAAGGATAAGGATGATCTCACTACAGAGAATGAGAAGCTCAAGGAAGCAGTCGCCTTGCGCGACGCCGCTGACTTGATCAGTGAGGAGATCCGATCTTTCAATGAGACACGGAAGAAGGAACATAAGACGCTCTTGCCCGATATCACAGTAGAACGGTTATCGGAATCACTTGCCCAGGGAGCACCGATGGACGACGGCAAGCTGGATAAGGATAAGCTCAAGAGTAAGGTTACTGAGGCAATCAAGGAAGAGGTCAAATATATTGAAGAGCTTACGTCTAAGGCTCCAGGGATTACCGGTATGGGCGAGACACAGCCTTCCGATCAAGGCCAGGAAACATTGAAGCAGGCCTTTGTGGAGAGCTACGTGAACACTGGAATGGATAAAGAAGAGGCCGAGAAGATGGCTAAGATTGCAGCACAAGGGAGGTAGGCATGACTTACCTGATAGCAGATTATAGTGTTGGGGATGAGGTTAGTAGCACTGGAGAAGGCCGACATTTAAGCTTTCTTGAAAGTGAGCTTACTCACCCAACAGGTGGAGATGGATTTGTAGACGGCGGAGATCCGGTAGTTGTAGGTACTATCGTTGGAGTAGCTTTCGAAAGTGCTTCTGCGGCAACGGATACTATCGCCATTGATACTGAGGGCATTTGGTGTCTCAATGTTGTGGCTGAAGATGACAATGGCACTACTGCAGTAGCGATTGGAGATGAAATCTACATTGATGGCAGTGGAGTCTTGAGTAAAGAGTCAGGCGATACTCGTTTTGGCTGGGCTCTCACTACATCAGGTGCTTCATCTTCAGCAGCGAAAGTTATCGTTAAGGTGCACGCTTCGTAAATACAAGGAGAGGTTATTATGGATAAGATAATGAATCCAAGCAATGTGATGCAGAATATGAAGGGTAGTTGGGGTGACTACCGTCCAATTCCGCAGCGCTTTTCAGAGGCCGAGATCGCGGGGGCCTTGGATCTAATAAGGAACGCGAAACGGTATCCATCCCACGTACACGAATTTATGCTGAAAGAAGCAATCACGACAACGAAGTTCCCGAACTTGTTTGGGGCAATCGTTGATCGAGAATTGCTAGCACGGTATAAGTTCGCAAAGCCCGATTGGGAATCGTACGTATTAACAGGAACCGTAAGTAACTTTAATGAGCACACAAGAGATCGACTCTTAGGTATTGTAGATCAACTGCCTAAAGTCGGTGAGAAGGGAGAATATCTTGTCTCTTCAGTGGCTGAATGCCAGAAAACTAGACAAGTTTTCAAGCGAGGTAGGCAGTTCGATATCTCGTGGGAGGCTTTAGTTAATGATGGCATGGATGCCTTTGCGGACATTCCGCAGAGATACGCTGATGCGGCAATAAACACTGAGGCGCAATTAGTCACGGAGCTCTATGCTAGTAGCGGAGGGCCGGACACGTCACTTTATGGAGATACAATTTCCGACTGTGGTCAGGATCTAACGAACGAGGGTACGCTCGCATTGACGATCGCTAACCTGGAAACTACGTTAGAATTGATGGCAGCGCAGGAAGATCCCAATGGGAACCCTTTGGGTATCATCGGTGTACACCTCGTTGTACCACCTGCGTTAAAGTTCACTGCTCGGCAGATCTTAGAGAGTGCAGGTAAAATGTGGACGGACATCGGTTCAGCAGTTCCGATGCCAACTGCTAATGTACTCGCTGGAGAGGGGATAAACTTACATGTTAATCCTTGGTTGCCGATCGTAGATACGACTGACGCAAATACGACTTGGTATGTATTCGCTGATTTAGCTCAGGGTGCGGCCATCGGCTTTGACCGATTGAAAGGCCACGAATCTCCAGAGATTGTCATGAAGGCTAGTAATAAGGCGAGCGTTACTGGCGCTCCAATTAGTCCCTTTGATGGCGACTTCGAGAGCGACAACGTATTCTACCGAGCTAGGATTGCATGTGGTGGAAACCGAATCGATCCTAGAATGACTTATGCGCAAGTAGGATAATCATGACTCTCACCTATGATGTCTCGACTGATCGGGGCAAAGTACGCCTGATCATTCAGGATACCGTTGAGGAATATGAGTTCTTCGACGATGGGGAGATAGATGCTTTCCTCGACATGGAGGATAGTATCGGCTATGCGGCGGCGGCGGCTTTGGATGCCTGGGCTTCTAACGAGGCACTTGTAACTAAGGCCGTCAAACTGTTAGATATTGCAACAAATGGTCCGGCGGTTGCTAAAGCTCTGCGTATCCATGCTGATAAGCTAAGGGAACTCGCAGATAGTGCGGATGCTGGATTTGATATTGCAGAGATGGCACTTGGTCATTTCTCAGTGAGTCAGCAATTGTTAAATGAGGCCTTAGATGACTAGAGCGATATTCGACTCTAGGATGGCGGAGAGATTAAGTGACTTCTTCCCCTCTGTTGCTACGATCGAAGAGGATACAGGAGCAGAGCAAGATGACTACGGGAATCCGATTCCAGGTTGGACAACGTTCCAGGCTGATCTAGCCTGTGCAGTCGCTCCTAGTGGCGGAGAAGAAGTTAAGCAAAGTGACCAAACTTACGTCGTGAGTGAATTCAAAATCTCATTTGCCTCAGATCAGAGCTCAGTGACAGAGGCAATGAGAATCATAGTGACTGGGGAGAACGCGGGAACTTATGACATTCTATCTGTAGAAACAAGTAGTCACGGACAGGTAACGAGAATGTTAACTAATGAGGTTACATGATACGCGTAGAGATCGAAGGAGTTAATGAACTCAAGGAAGCCCTGGATGGTGTTAAGAGGGACTTCTTTAGGGCATTAGCGGCTAGCCTTATCGCTGGTACGTTCGTAGTATCTAATGCCGCTAAAACGGACGCTCCTTACCTCACAGGGAACTTGATGCGTTCTATCCACACGGAGATAGACGGCGGCGGTTATGTTACTAGGAAACAACAGACCGACAATGCTTCACAGCCAGTAGAGATGGGGGCAGTCGATAGACTAGCAGCTATGCTGGAGAGTGGAGAAGTGAAACTGGAGGTCGGGACGGATGTTATTTATGCGGCTGTTCAGGAATTCTTACATGATACTCCGTATCTCAGGCCTGCGCTAGACAATAATAAGCAAGAAGTAAAGGCAGAGATCAGTAGAGCTATGAAGCAAGTGATCGCGAAGGCTGGTAGGTAATGGAAATCGGAATAGCATTAAGGAATATCATAATAGACGATGCGGACATTACAGCTTTGGTTAGTACGAGGGTATATCCTAGTACTTTGCCGCAAGATCCAACTCTGCCTGCATTGACTGTTGGTGAGATTAGTTTCCCGATGGAGCCTCTCATTGACCTGGCTTATCCTCGGTATCAATTGACGGTTTGGGCAGATAGTGATGCTTCAAGAGATGCGGTAGGCCGTGCAATCTTATACTGCTTGCAGAGATGGAAAGGTACACAAGATGGAATTAGAATTGAGCAGATTACATTTCTTAACAAGATGAAGTTAAAGGATCCGGAGACGGGCAGGCTAACAATGCCTATGGATTTCCAAGTGAACTACCGGGAGGAGTGAGAATGCGCAGAAGCAAGCTGGATACTAAAGAGATGAGGAAACTTCGCGAGTCAGGATCAACCTATAATGAGATAGGTGAATTGATTGGATGCGCTGAAGAGACAGTACGCCAGCACCTAAATCAGGATGTACGCGAGGAGAATCGGGAGCGTGTTCGCAGATACAATAGGAATCATCGCGAGGAGAGGCGGCGATATAGTCGAGAATACTATGAGAAGCATCGCAAAGAAATGGATGAACGCAGCCAAGAGTACCGTAAGAATCACCTAGAAGAGTGTCGAGCGTATGATCGAGAGTATTATAAGAATCATTACCAAGAAGAAGCCAAAGAAAGTAGTCGAAAGTGGGTAAAGAACAACCCAGAGAAGAGGCGGAGGATTCTTTGTAAATCGGAGGCTAAACGTCGAGCACTGAAAGCTAAGGCAGCTATCGGGGAGCGGGAAGCAATTGACGCTATCTATCGGCGGGCTAAAGAGGATGAAGGAATTCGTTGTTATCTCTGTGATAAGATGATCCCCGTTGGAGAGCGACATGTAGATCATATTACACCACTCTCGCAAGATGGGGAACACAGGGCAAGTAACTTGGCAGTTGCGTGTGCGGGATGCAATATGAGGAAAGGAAGCAAACTACCGGAAGAAATCGGGATATTAATATAATAGGGAGGAATAATGGCTTACAAACAACAGACAGCAGTACAGGAAAGTAATGCGATCCGTTTTGGATCAGCTAAGTTCGAGATAGGGGCTGACATTGGCA
>Ga0256397_1000032_pt1 | contig 10254 bp, 19 predicted proteins | sample KryLIviralmetaG_2_FD_191189 | JGI IMG/M metagenome (GOLD analysis project Ga0256397, IMG submission 191189) | Seawater viral communities from deep brine pools at the bottom of the Mediterranean Sea - Kryos LI F3 | ecosystem: Environmental > Aquatic > Marine > Bathypelagic | place: Mediterranean...
TATATTCTTCAATACGAAGATGGTAGAATAGAACGTAAATACATTGATAGTAATATTCAATAATTAAGAATAGCAATTACCCGACAAGGAATTTGCTTGGAGCAGATATGGCTAATAAATGCTAGCATCTGCTCCCTTTGATTTTGGTACAATTACTGTAAAGGAACCTTAAAGTTCACCAAGGAGCAAATAACATATCACTAGAACGGACAGAGAGGGGCTAGCCCCTCTTTTTCTGTGCACACATATATTCTGTAATACATAAAACCAGGGTTTCTAGAAACTTTTTTAAACTTTTTTAAAGTTTTTCTTAAAATGAGTGAAACAAACATAACATTCTGTTATATAATTATAGAATGACGTTAACAAAAATACAATTCTTTAGAGTTGTGTTAGTTCACTACAATTAATTAAACAACTGACTGATTATGCAATTAACTGAAGCCCTTAAAACGAAAGACACTGTAACTGAAAACGGAATGGCAACCAATTCCACTTCCTTAAGTTACTGTGTAGACCTTTTCTTTAAGGCCGGTGCTATGAGAGCATCTTCAGACCGAGACATAATCGTTGCCGTTACCCGATCTTTTACTGATGACCCTGAGAGAACCTTAAAAATTCTTTTCTGGGCAAGAGATGTTAGAGGGGGAGCCGGAGAACGAAGGTTCTTTAAGGTTGCCTTTTCTCACTTGGCTAAGTTAATGCCAGGATTGGTTAACAAATATATCCACCTATTTTCCGAGTACGGAAGGTGGGATGATCTGCTAATTTTTGAAAACACTCCTTTGGAAGATACGGTTCTTCCTTTAATAAAAGGAGCTCTTAACAACGCAGACGGTCTCTGTGCCAAGTGGATGCCACGCAAAGGATCCTTTGCTAACAAACTTAGAAAGCACATGGGGTTCACCCCTAAGCAATATAGGAAAATGTTGGTAGGACTTACTAATGTTGTGGAAACTCCGATGTGCGCAAAGACATATGATAAGATAGATTATTCTAAAGTACCTTCATTAGCAATGTCAAGGTACGGTAAGGCATTTTACAAACATGATCCGGATAGGTTTAGTACTTATATTGATGCTCTTAACAATAAAGATGAGAGTGTTAAAATAAACGTAGGAGCGGTTTATCCTTATGATGTGGTAAAAGCTTTAAGAGAAGATAACAAAGCAGCCGATGCTCAGTGGGAAGCGCTTCCTAATTACCTAGAAGGAAATGCCGAAAGGATTCTTCCTTTGGTAGATGTTTCAGGTTCAATGGACAGTCCGTGTGGCGGAAATACTACATGTTTAGATGTTGCTTTATCATTAGGGCTTTACATTAGTGAAAGAAATGAAGGTCCTTTTAAAGATCACTTCTTAACCTTTTCTGCGAACCCAGAATTACAACACCTAAGCGGTACTTTAAGACAAAGACTGCATCAATTAGGAATGGCAGAGTGGGGAATGAATACAAACGTAGAAGCATGTTTTGATATAATACTGAAACAAGCTTTAGAACATAATGTTTCTGAAGAGGAAATGCCAACTAAGATACTTATTTTATCTGACATGGAATTTGATGAAGCATCTGGGAAGATTAATAATTATTGGAATGAGGGTGTTCCTGAATGGAATCCTACCGCACAGGAACTGATAAAAAATAAATACAAAGAGGCTGGTTACAAAATGCCAAACATTGTTTATTGGAACATACAGAGCAGAGGAAACAATGTCCCTGTTAGGTTCGATGAAACAGGAACGGCTTTAATAAGTGGCTTTTCTCCGGCAATTTTAACAGGCATACTAGGAGGAAGTGATCTGAACCCATTAGAGATAATGGACAAGGTGATCTTCTCCGAAAGATACGAGGCAGTAAAATATGAGGGTGGCAGCATATACATAAATTTGAATAAAAACTAAGGGATAAGTACAGCAAACAACTTACATAGAAGAAGATAATGTTTAGGCATTATTATAGTGGTCGAAAGGCTCTATCCCGTAAACTTAAGGATTGTTACAGCAAAAATTAACTCTGAATCAATCAGCCAAAAGAACCAATCCTGTTAAAAGAGCAACCCCGTAAGGTTGCTCTTTTTTTTGTGAAAAAATGAGAGATTGTTAACAACTTTCTGAAAATACTTGGTGCTAGATTTTTTATTGTGAGAAAAAAGTATTATATTTAATTATATTAATAATTAAACAAACAATGAACAACACTTTTAAATTCGCACACAGAGAAAACTCAATCAAAAGACTAGGAAGATGAAAAACCGCACCAACTATAATTTAACAATTACTCAAGACCACAAGGATCTTGAAATTTTAGGAGAGGAGCTTACAAAGCGTAGGCTTCGTTTTCGCACATGCTCTAAGCTCATAAATGGAAAATACAGAGACTTTCCCGTTCCTCAACTTAGAGGATCTTATGCAGGCGAGAGGGACAAAGATGGAAACTACATTGCAAGAGAAGGTCACTATATCAACTTTAATTACATCTTAAGCTGGGGTGAAAATGAGATAGGATATCTTCAACAAGCAATTTATGCAGCTAACGAAAGGACAAAAACTTACATCTTTGAATTACACAGTACTTCGGACATTGAATACGATGATGATCGAATATGGGATGCGTCCTTCACCTTTTATACTCACACTAAAGAAGATTCACCAATTTAAAACTAAAGATTATGAACAAAGAAAAAATACTAACAAAGAAGATTGCACAAAACTTAACAGAAGCAGTAGAAGCTTATGATAACTTCAAAGAAGCTTATAATTATATTGAAAACAGCCTCAAAGAAAAAGATAAACATGTACTCTTAGAATTCTGTACATGGTGTTTTAATGAAGGAGGGGTAAAAACTGCTAGCACAGTAGAAATATTATGGCAAGAGTGGTTGGATGAAACTGAGGATAATATCAAAATTGTTAAGACTAAAAAATTAATAAGTACAACTTCTGTAGAAGGAATCCTCGTCCAGGTTACAGGTGGTGAGTGGTATGCTGTAACACGCTTAAAGCCACGCGGAAATCCTTGGTACAGTCGGGCTTGTATTGCTACCTCAACCGGGAGATTATCAATGGAAATGTCGGATATGGTCTTTATGAAAAGTCATTTAGAACAACCATCATTAGAAGAAGCTATAGACTTATTAACGTCTATTTTAAATGGGGCAGAACCTATTATAGACTTACCAGCATACTGTTAATAACTCTTTTGAAAAAGTTGGTGCTAGATTTTTTTATCCCAATTAAATTGATTATATTTAATAATAAGTGAACAATGGAAAAGAAAAAATATAAGGTTGAGGGAGGAATCATTCCACCTTGTATCTCAAACATCGGAGACAAATACTACATCTGTCCTTGGTGGATTGAGGTGGATTCATCAGTAACTTTAGATGACATAGAGTGGAAAGGTGAAGTCTTTGAAACTAAAAGAGAAGAAGTCAAAACATTTGAGAGTAAATCTGCTCCAGGGCTTTTCTACTCGGTTAAGAAAACACAGACCAACGGATATGAATGTGACTGCCCTGGCTTTAAGTTTCACAACGGACCTTGTAAACACGTAAAAGAGGTACAAAACTACTAAAATGAACATTATGAATAATATACTTTACAAAGACATTGCTAAATATAAAGACTCAAAGGATCCTGTCTTGGGGAACTTAAGATTAGTCGTTCACTTAGCAAAACCTTATCAAGGAATGGGAGTTTCTCTCGAAGATCTTATCCAAGAGGGTGTACTCGGACTCTGCAGAGCTAACGAACTCTTTGATCCCTCAAAAGGAAAATTCTCATCTTATGCAGGAATGTGGATAAAAGCTACAATCCGCAAGGCACTCAATGAAAAGAGCCGCCTCATAAGAATCCCTTCTCACAAAGCTCTAAACACAGATGAACACGTTAAGACTCAAAAGTTAAACACCAACTATAACGGTACTTATGCTCCTGAGATTGATAGAGATCACGAACACGATCACAAAGAACACCAGGCAGAAATCTTACTTAAGGTTCTCAAACCTAAACAAGCTAGGATCATCCGAATGAAGTTCGGTATAGGCTGCCACGAAATGAAGACTGTTGAAATTGCTAAGGCACTAGGACTTACCGTTCAGGCTGTTAATAGTAACTTAAGGAACGGACTACAGAAAATGAACCAAGTGAACTAAAGACAATGAGATACAAATATTTTTACAAGACCGACAAAAAGAAAGAGAGGGTAGGCACAGTGAGTGCACCCACATTAGAAGTAGCATATGAAAATGCAGCCAAAGTGAAACAGCTACTTTTCAAAGATTTTGTCAAAATCTTTGAAGTTGAAAAATTAAAAAGATATGGAAAATAGTTACACCAGGTGGTTGGAAATCCAAGAGGAGGAGCAACAGAAAAAAGATGAAGAGTTCACAAACCTTACTAAATTTGCACAAAAGATAACCAGAACAGTCGAAGAGGCTGGAAACTATTATGATGCATATGAAGAAGTAGAAGAACTCTTAAAAGAATTCGTCATAAAGAATGCTGACGAAGTGATTAGATTAAACAAATAGAGACATTCACGGTATAATAATTAAATAAATCATTATGAGCAGGTACACTGTAAAAAGACTTGATAAGGAAGGAACCGAGCTAGAAATTAACTACGGTTTTGATCATGCTTTAGGATATTGGTACGAAGTCTGGGATCACACAAAGGGTGATGAAGATTGGGAATGCTGTATTGAGCAGAAATCTTCATATCCTAATATGTTACGTCGAGGTGATTTTTTAGATTTTATGATTAAGTATCACCTTCCTAAAGAACATAAAACAGCGGTAGGAATGGACTTACCATTTTAAAAAATTAATGTCATGGACAAAGAAGTTAGAAAAATATTATTGGAAGCTGTAAACCTGGAAAGGTGGGCTCCTAAGACGGACCAAACCTTTCCTTTTTTAGAGGATCACGAAAGAAGTGAAATGGTTGAAAGAATAATAACTCACCTTAAGAAAAATGGTTGGTTCATTAATAAAATTGAATCATCATGAAAGTACATTTCTTAGAGAGATTTATGAAGAGTACATGGGTAAAGATTATCTTTAGTCTTTCCATTCTTATTTCCTCAGTACCTTCAATCTATGCAGATTTTACATACGGACACCAAGGAACATTTACACACTATGGGATGGCTCTTGTAGGAATACTTTACGGATTAGAATCACTACTATGGACGATAGACACTATGAAAGATTACGGGAAAGAATAACCCAGTTTGAAGATGATATCTTTAGCGGCAAAGACGTAGACCTTAAGGAATTTTATCTTCTTAAGAGAACACTGATTGACAACAAAGAAGATAACCAAGATTTATTTGAACTCTTTATTCTTTTAGAAGCAATGATAGATAAATCAAATAATGAACTGATGAATAAGAGACTTAATCTCTTAACGATTTGGTCTACCATCTTCTTACCTCTTTCTTTTTACACTGGACTTTGGGGAATGAATTTTGATGATATTCCCTTTCTCACAGGAGATCACGGGTTCTGGATATTTTGTGGTCTTACCTGTGTTACTATCGTAGGAATGTGGTTGTACTTTAAAAAACACAGATGGTTATGAAATACTACATCAAAGGAAAAACAAAAGTGATTTCTACCATGTAGGTACTGACATACCAGGTTTTGGTATATTCAAAAAAGGTAGAGGCTGGGAATTTCTCATATCCTTTTACCATGATTTCCCAGCTCTTTTGGATGAAGTGACAATCATTAATGAGAATGATGAAGAAATAGAAGTAACCGAATTTATTAAAAAAATATCAAAAGCAGAAAAATATGACCTTAATTGAACACATCGAAAAATACTTACATGAATTACATGTCCAAATTATTCACGGAATGGGACACGGAAAGGGAAATCTCCCAGGAATTGTACTCTTTGATCTTCAACGAAAACAAAAAGTATTAAAAGAAGCCTTAGCAGTCCTTAAGAGAGGCACTGAGGAGAAGACCAGAATAGATAATGAATGAAAGCGCATGAGTACACATCTAATGAAGAAGATAAGATCTTGGTCCAAGAGTACCTACTCGGAAAGCCTAGAGGCTTTTACAAACTCTTTCATAAGTACCGTAAGATCTTTCTTTATAATGTTCAGAAGTGGTACGGTGGTGCATATGATGAAGAGACCAAACAGGACATGATGATAGAATTCTTAGGAAGGATTTCTAAAAAGATGCATCTCTATGATCCTGAGAAATCTCAAGTTTCTACGTGGATGACTAATGCAATGAGAAACTTTATGATAGAGTTTTGGAGGAGAAAGGGTGGAAAGAAGGTTAAGGGACTTTCCTTTGATGAGGTTGACTTTGACTTTAGGATAGAAGAGACGGTTCACAAGAAGATAGAAATGAAGGCCCACAGGAGAATCATCAAAGAGATGTTAGCTTCTTTAGGGCATGAAGATACCAAAATGTTTAATGAGGTGTTTATCAAAGGAAGAAAACAATCTGAAGTATGTAGAGAGATGGGAATGAAGAGAAGTACATTTGGATACAGGTTCCAAAGATTGAAAAGAAGATTAGAAAAATTTAAACCTGAAGGCTTTTAAACAAAAACAAAGATGAGTAAAGAAGAATTAAAGCGAGCCAAAGAATTCTTGGACTTCTTCGGTGTAGACTATAAAGGTGATGTAATATATCTAACCGATGGTGGTAATAGTTGTATAATGAATATGAAGACGGAATGGCAAGAGTTCTTAGGGGCATCAGTAAATGGAGTTGCCGAAGCAGTAGCTAAGAAATTAAATAAACCAGTTAAGTGGGCAAAATATTAACCCAAAACAAAGATGAGTAAGAAAAACATACCCACACACGATCCTCAAACAGGAGAAATTAATCCATTCTATGAAGAACTGACTGGGAAGAAGAATCCTTTAAAGTATGAAGAATTTGAGGATGCTATTGACCCCATTGGTGAACGTTCCTGGAACGAGGTACCCTGTGAAAATGTAAGGAAGTTCCAATACGGAGACTTTCCTGAGATAATCTATGTCATTGAGACAGGGTTTAAGAATGAGTACCTTGTGACAAATGAAGATGCTTACCACCTCCACATAGGGAAAACAGTCCTCATGACCAAATCTAAAGTGGAAAGGACATATAACATAAAGTTGTAATTGTTAACAACTTTTTGAAAAAAGTTGGTGCTAGATTTTTTTATCCCAATAAAAAGTATTATATTTAATTATATTAATAATTCAATAACAAACAAACAAAAAATGACTAAAATAACATTCATATCTGATACACATGGAAGCCACCACAAGGTAACAAATGATCTTCCTGGTGGAGATATTCTTATCCATTCTGGTGATTTCATGAATAGTGGTCGTCATGAGAATGAAGCAATTTCTTTCTTAGAATGGTTTAACGGCTTAGATAACTACAAACATAAGATATTCATTGCTGGAAATCATGATCGATTATTTGAAGAAACTCCTACAATTGCTAAAGAGATGTTTGAACCTCACCACCCAAACATTATTTACTTGCAAGATTCAAGTATTGAAGTAGAAGGATTAAAAATCTATGGTTCTCCTTGGCAACCAGAATTTTGTAATTGGGCTTTTAATTTACCACGAGGTGAAAAACTTAAAGCAGCTTGGGATTTAATCCCTGATGACACAGATATACTTGTAACTCATGGACCACCACACATGTTTTTAGATACTGTTATAGGCCAATATGAACATTTAGGTTGTAAAGACTTGAACAATAAAGTATTACAGGTGCAACCTAAAGTACATTGCTTTGGTCATATACATTCAAGCTATGGAATAACTGATTTTAATGATATTAAATTCATTAATGCTTCTGTATTAGATGAAACGTATCAATATACAAATAAACCAATAAATTTAGAATTATGAAGATACTAAACACACCGACTAAATTAGATAATAATAAAGAAGACTGGTATTATGCCGTTGTAGATTATGAAACAACTTCTCCAGGATATGGTAAAGATATTAAAGATACAATTCTTTCTTTACAAGAGATATATGAATGTTATTTAAAACTAAGGGATAATGATAAAAGATGTTACTGTGGTCATACAGATTCATGTGATTGCAGTAATCCTGATATAACTTTATTTAAAGAATCTTTAGATAGAGGTACTATTAGCTTTGAATTAGATAATGGGTGGAAGAAATTAAAACAAATCAAAAATGGAAAATAAAATTGAAATTAATGGTGTATGGTATGTTAGAGAAGATACTATACAAGACCAACTGGATTATCCAGAAGAGTTTGAAATAGATTTATGCTTTTCAGAAGAATGTTGTTATGAAACAGATAAGTATAGCTTCATAGCTTCCAGAATCAGAAAGAATGAAAGCGACAAATATTATCCAGATATTTCTATAGAATTTGTGGATAAAAGAAGTGGAAATGTAGATACTTGGATAAAGGAGTATTGGGATAACAATAATTGGTTTAAAGGAATCCTACAAGGTGATCCAGAATCAATAGAATCATTAAATGGAGAAACTCCACTTTGTAAGAAAGGTAAGAGACAATTCAAACAATTTCTGAAAAGATTAGTAGAAGAGGAGTGGATAATATCAACAGGTGAAACAGAATAAGATGACAAAAGATAGAAAATCTACAGAGCCAAATAATATAAGCAATTATGATATGTTCCGCTTAATCCTTGAATTACAAGAACAAACCAGTAAACAGACAGACTTGATTGAGGAGTTGATTAAGACCTGTAAAGAACAAGATAGCCAGATCAAGACACTTGGTAATATTGTTAGTGTCAATGAGATTGCTTTAAATAATTTAGAAAAGAAAATCAAATGAAAAGAAGATGAAAACAATTAAAGATTTAACACCAGAGATAAGAGCTAAAATAGAGGAGTACAAAAATAAAGCTACTAAAGATTTGTATTCTGGAAAAGAAAGAGCAAATTTTGACAGAAAGAAAGCAAATGATTATATAGAAATGGTTTATAACATCGCTAAACAAGACAAACCAATAACAATATTTGCTACCGACCCAGCTGAATATAGGGTCTTTTTTGAACTTTTACAAACACCTAAGTTTCAGAAAATAATTCAGAAACTATATCATTTAAAAAATAAAAAAATATTAAAAAATAGTGAGTTAGACAATGAGTTAGACAATAAGTTACGCAATAAGTTAGATAGTGAGCTATACAATGAGTTATCCAATGAGTTAAACAGGGAGTTATCCAATGAGTTACACAATGAGTTATCCAATGAGTTAGACAATGAGTTACACAATGAGCTATACAATGAGTTAGACAGAGAGTTAGGTGATGAGCTAGACAATGAGTTACACAATGAGTTACACAATGAGTTATCCAATGAGTTAGACAATGAGTTAGACAATGAGTTACACAATGAGTTACACAATGAGTTACACAATGAGTTATACAGAGATTTATCCAAGGAGTTACCCAAAGAGTTAGGTAATGAGTTAAACAGTGAGTTAAATAAATATAAAATCCGTTCTCATTGGTTAATTGAAATTTCTTGTTACTCAAGAGTGTACTTTATGTGGTATTACTTCATAAATAAAGAAATGGGAGTACCAACATCAAATCCTAAAAGGCTTAAAAAGTTGTATGAAGATTCTAATAATGGTATAATGAGGTCATATTTTACAAAAGGGTATGTATTATCTCTTATCGCTCCTGAAAAGATTGAAAGAAACGAAAGAGGATTTAATTCAGTTGATGGACAGGCTATTAAATACGCAAAGGGTGGATTGTTTTATATAAATGATACACTCCTTCCAAGTAAATACTTTAATGCAATATCAAGTAGAAGCCTTACCCCTGAACAGTTTTTCAAAGAGAAAAATGCAGATACCAAAGCCGCTATGATTGGAATGATGCATCAGAAGTATGGTGAGCAATTTGTAATTGATTTCTTCAAGAAGCAGCTAAGAGAGATAGATAATTATGTAGATAAAAAAGATGCTAAATACTTGATGGGAACAACGAATGGAATGTCAGTTGGTGTTTATACACTATTTAAAGGAGTGATAAATGAAGTAGAAGTTGCTTATGTCAGATGTTATTGTCCTTCCACTGATAGGATGTTTTATTTAGGTGTTCATCCTGATAATACAAACGCAAAAGATGCAATAGCATCGTTATACAGAGTACCAAAAAAGCTTGTTAATAACATCAAATACATACAAAGACAAGGAGAGAGATTCAGTACCGTCTTTGATGATGAGGGCAAAGAAATAGTTAAA
>Ga0256397_1000033_pt1 | contig 10198 bp, 11 predicted proteins | sample KryLIviralmetaG_2_FD_191189 | JGI IMG/M metagenome (GOLD analysis project Ga0256397, IMG submission 191189) | Seawater viral communities from deep brine pools at the bottom of the Mediterranean Sea - Kryos LI F3 | ecosystem: Environmental > Aquatic > Marine > Bathypelagic | place: Mediterranean...
ATGGTGTGAAACAATGAGCAAATCAAACCCAACAAACGCGGAGAGAATGGCAGTGATAGAAACAAAAATAAACAACCTGGAAACCAAAAACAAAGAACAATACAAACTACTAGAAAAAATAGACGCCAAACTAGACAGCGTAATAGAGAACAAAGCTGAAAAGTCAGAAGTTGAAGCAGTAAACGAAAAAGTCAATAAGATAACGTGGAAAATAATGGCAGGATTCATTTTTATGTTATTAACAGTTATAGGTTTTTTATTAAAACAATCATTATTCAATTGAGGATATAAAAATGGTATTATTAAGAGGATTAAATTATGATTTTTCAGGACAACAAAGTTCTATAATTACAACTGCAGCAGCAGCTGATGCTACAACATTAATTATAGAAAATACAGAAGGTTTTGCAGATGATGATTACATTGTAATAGCTCCAAGTACAGAAAAATCTGAAATCGTAAGAATTGACGCAGCTGTTTCTTCTAATACAGATTTAACTATTACTGCTTTGAAATTTTCACATTCAGCTAATATTGAAATTTTTAGATTACCTTACAATCAAATGAAATTTTACGAATGTTCATCTATAAATGGAACTTATACAGAAATAGCTAGTAGTACTACTGAATTATCTTATGCTGATAATTATACTAATTATGACTATACAGCATCTACAGCAGATTATTATTATAAAAGAACATTTTATAATGAAACTACAGATGATGAAAGTTTAATAGCTTTATCTAATTCATGGCAAACAGATGATGAAGTTCTTTATGTTACAGAACCAGAAATGCGAACTTTTTTACAATTCGACGAAAATGACTTCCCAAATGAAGTTGATATTAGATTTTTTATAAGAATTGGAATGGCAAATGTTGATTTAGATTTTGATACATCAAATACAAATTTATTATTAATTGCTTCTTTACTTCAAACAAAAACTTTAATTATGAGAGGACTTGCTACTAAATCTTTGAGTAAAGGTTATATACAAATAAATGCAGAAGGAAGAACTATCACTAAAGCATATCAAGAACTTGTATTAGAAGCTGAAAATACTTTACAAGAATATAAAGAATTTATATTAAGAAACGGAAGAAGAGAAGCAACTGCTACTAATTTTATGAATGACACAACTCAAATTGATACTTGGACAAGAACTGATATTATAAATATGATGAATGGAACAACCAATGCTGTAGATTTTCAATCATATTATAGCTACAAAAGGAGATTATAATGCAGAATCAATTTGACGTAGGCATGGAAGAAGATTTTAATAACATGACTTATGAATTAGGAAGAGAAGTTTTAGTTTATACTAGAGACGATGTTCTTACTTATGAAGCACAAGAAGGAACTGGATCTGGATTAAATACAGGTGTAACTGAAGTAGTTTTCCTTCAAGAATTGGATTCACAACATGAAATGGTTGCTTCAGGTGAAATGAAAGTTGGTGATGTACGATTTACTTTTCAATCAGATTCAATTGTAGAGGAGGAAGGTTATGTTTCTCCAGATGATGGAATCACGCAATATAAAGTTTTAAGTTTAACTAAAGTTAAAGGGCAAACTAATGATACCGTGACTTATATAAAAGCATTTGGAAAGAAAATACCTAATAGATAACTACGGCTACATAAGAAGCCTGAATTTACACGATGTATAAAATGTTTCCAGATGAAGTTGCTAAAGAACGAGGAAAAGATTTCCCTATACATATCAAGCTAGCAATATTACAAGAATTAGGTGCTATCGCAATAATGAAATACGATGATTTCATAACTGATGGAATAACTGCTACAGGTTATAACATTGGTTATTTAAGAGGTTGTTTAAGATTTTCACCAAATGTTAAAGAATTTGACAATGATTACTGGCTACAAGGAAATGATCAAAAAATGACTAATGTTGCGAATTACTTTGAATACGGTACTGGTGAATTCAATACAGGCAAAGTAAGTAGAAGTAGCATAACAGGTCGGTTTCAAAAGAAAGGTCCTATAAGACCAAAAAGAGCTGAATATATGAAGTTCGTTTCAAAATACGGAAAATGGTTTACGACTAAAGAAGTAAAGGGTGTTAGACCAATAGCTGCAATGGAAAAGGCATTAGCTTATGTGCGAAATACAAAAGTTAGAGATGTAATCGAAGAAAAATACATTCCAGAAATAGAAGAAACAGAGTGGGAACAATATGAGTGAAGAATATATCGACCAAAGAGAACGTGATTTGCTAGATTATATGCGAAATAATTTAGTTGATCCAGAATCCAGAGGAACAGATGTTGTTGATGAAAGTCACATAGCAACTGCAGGACAAACTATTTTTACATTAGATAATACTCTCGTTAAAAATGTAGCTGAAAAAATTACAGTTGAAGGAGTTACAAAAAGAAAAGGTTATGATTTTACTGTTTCATACGGCGAGGGAAATAATAATACTACATTGATATTAAAAACAGGAGCAAGCTTAAATGATACAGTTTTAATATCTTACCATTATGGCGCTTCATTAATTGAAAGAGAATTTTCAAGAACTGATACTAAACTACCAAGAGTCGTAATGATGTTTATTTTAGGAGAAGAAGAATTTGCTGCCTTAGGTGATATCATGGAAGGTGGAAAAGGTAGTTATTTTAATGTTACTTTTCGTTTCGAAATAAGAGACAGATATGCAAATAGAACAAGAAATTTGCAAAGCAAAGCTTTTAATTTGATTAGAAAATTAAGACAAGAAAATTTATTCAGAACAAATATTTCCCGCGCGGGAAGTGTTCAAAACTTCGATTACGATAGAGATAAAGAAGCTTACGTATGGATGTTTACAGCAGATGTGCAATGGGAAATATTATTTGAATAGAAAAAACGAGTAAAAAGATACATTTAAATATATCAATTGTTTAAATATATTATATAAATAAAGGTGAAAAATCCTAATAGAAAATATTGGGGTAAAAATACAGAGGTATAAAAATGAAAAATTATAATCGAAGGTGGTCAAGATAGTTACATATCGTGGTTACAAGACCGTCGTTGTATACGATGAAGAAACAAGTTATGGTGCAGGAGCTACTCCTGCGTCTGTAATAAAAGGTAAGCTCTCAACAGTCTCAATTAATAAAAATAATACATTAATTAGAACAGTTGGTTTGGGAGAAGGTAGAAATGAGACTTTCGTAGGTTTTGGTAATTTTGAAGGTACTTGGTCAATGGAATATGAAATAGCAGATTTTGATTTTTTACAATTCGGAATAGGAGCTATGGATGGTAGTGGCTCTACAGCTGCACCGTATTATTTAGAAGAAAAAAATTTTATGGATTATACAGCTGGTGCTGATAGTGGACAAAAATCTTTCGGTTTAATTATTAATTCTCTTGATGTAAGTGGTGGTACACATGATAAAGAAACTTTATCTGGTTGTATTACAAATACGATTGGTCTTAGTTTAAATCTTGGTGAAACTTTAAAATGTTCATTAGAAGGATTTTATAAAACAGTTACAAGTGCTACAGCAACCACTTCTTATACAGCAGATACTACAAAACCTTGGACTTTTGCACAAGGAGCTTTTAAATGGAATTCAAGTGCTGTTGGAAGAGTTACAAGTGCTACAATAAATATCAATAATAATTTTGACCCAGAAGTTGGAAGACAAATTGGTTCTAGATTCGTTGAAGCAGCAGAACCTGGACTTAGAAAATATGATTGGGTAATTACTGTTAAAATGACAGATACAGTTGCTACAACATTAAGAGACGCATTTTATGGACAAGCAAATTCTCCAAGCGAGGGAATAGATACAGCAGAACCAACATTTTATGACGTCGTTTTAAATCTTGCAGAAGGTACATCAACTGGTGATAGACAAGCAATGATATTACTTAGTGATTGCGCAATAAATGATATCTCAAAACCAATCAATATTGGAGATAATATTGTCGAACTTACTATTAATGGAACAGCAAAAACTGGTACAACCGATACAGTTAACAAGCCAATTAAGTGGTGGACGACTACATAGGTAACACGGTATATTTATTTTTTACTTTATATATAATTATTTAAAACTAAAAGACTTCCGCGGATAGGAGGTCTATAAACTTACCTAAGGAGGGTAAATAGAATGAGTAAAACAATTGAAGTTGAAACAACATTAGGGACTTTCCAGCTGATTAAACCAAAGGCTGGAGTGAGAAATAGAGCAATTGCGAAAGCAGAAACAGATTCTGGCGGTATAAAACAAACCGTTTTAATGATGGAACTATTACCAAAATGCGTCAATAAAAGACCAGAAGGTGTAGACCAAGACGTTCCAATAGACCAAGTTCTAGATGGAATGGAAATCGAAGATTACGATGCCTTATTTATAGCACTTACTTCTTTATTAGACCTCGAACAAATGTCTGAGGAAAAAAAAACGAAATAAGAGCGTTTGTGCATGATGGTTTGTTTCCAGAAAAGATACAATCTATTAATTGGCTTCGAGATCATTTTATGATTAAAGAAGGTTATTCATTAGAAGACATTGATAATATGGAATCAGAACGTTATGATTTTATTAATTTTTACATCATGGAGAAGAAGATAAGTGGTAAAGAAAATATATTTTCAGGAGGATTATAAATGGTTGCACCATTAATAGCAGCAGCAGGAAGAGCAGTAGCAGGCGGAGCTAGAAGTATGGGCGGTAAAATGATGCACTCATCTAGTGCTGCAACTAGAAGTAGTGGCAGTAAAATGCTCAAATTTTCAAATGCTAAGATGGAAAAAGGTTTAGAAAAAATCGCTAAACAATCTCAATTATCTTTAAAATTCATTGGTAAAATGAGTAAAAGTGTCGCAAAAATATTAGGCACTTTAGCAAAAGCATCACCTGCATTAAAACAACAATTAATTATTATGGGAAAAGGTATTAGTGTTTTTCTTCGTCCAATTGGAGATATCATGGCTAAATTTTTACGACCTATGGCAGTGTGGGTAATGAAAGTTGCTCAAAAATGGTATGCACTATTTGGTACTGGTTCTGGAGAAAAAGAAAGTAAATCATACGTAGAAGATGAAATAAAGCAATTAAAGGTTGACAAAGCAGCAGCAGAACAAAGAGGAGATATAGAAGGTGCTGCAAAAATACAATCAGATATAGAAGCAAAAGAAGCACAATTGAAACCTTCCAGATTTGGAGACGGAGAAGCAAAAACTATGCCAGAATTTATGGAAGCTGTTGGTCAAATACCAAATCAAATAGCTGAAGCTTGGCCAGCCTTTATAGAAGGTATTAAAGAAAAATGGGGCGCTTTTAAAACATGGATTTCTGAAAACATTGGACCAATATGGGATAGTGTAACAGAAAAATGGGGCGCTTTTAAAACATGGATTTCTGAAAAACTTGAACCAATATGGGATAGTGTAATAGAAAACTGGGCAACTTTTAAAACTTGGATTGACGATACTTTTTCAACAGGTTGGACTGACTTAAAATCTACATTATCTGACTTTGGAACTTGGATTAAAGATACTTTCTCAAAAGGTTGGACTGACTTTAAATCTTCATTATCTGACTTTAATACTTGGATTAAAGATACTTTCTCAAATATTTGGGATACACTTTTGCAAAAAATGAAATCAATGTGGTCTGGCGTTAAAAAACTTATTGATAAAATTCAATTTTGGAAACGAAAAGACGACGAAGACGACGAGATAAGTAATTCAGCTGTAGGTGGTGCTATTAGAGAAACTGGTTTATATAATCTTCATGCTGGTGAAAGAGTTATGACTGCAGGTGATGTTTCTAGAACTGATAATTCATCTAGTAATACATCTTTTAATACTACTATTAATATACAAGCTTCAGTAAATAATGATTTTGATATACAAGATTTAGCTGCTAAATTAGCAGAATTACAAGAGGTTCAATTGAGACGGAGAGTCTCATATATGTAAAAATGACAAAACGATATGAGGTAAGTGCAAGTGTCTGACATCAATTTTATTGGAAACATTTCTTTAGGGAAAGTTCAAGTTTGGGAAGATAAAAAAGCAGCTTCAATGACTCCAATTTCTTTTCCTGGAAAAGATGCTGGTTTAACAGAAGCCATAGACACTTTAGGTGTAATAGCTTATATAAATTTTTCTGGTAGATGGACTGGTTCTTTCAAAGATATACAATCATATATAATGCAAATTAAATCTATCGCAGACGGACAACAAACAAGTGCTCAAGCTTTACGTAGTCCTTTTGTTAATTCTACAGATGAAGACTCTAATGTAAAAGTCGGTTTAATTTCTACAAATACTGGATTTGGAACTAATACTGTTTCAGATACTACTTCTGGAGTAAATTTTACAACAAGAGGTATTGTAGCAGGTGATATAGTAAAAAATCTAATATCAGGAGAAACAGCAACAATTGTGTCTGGAGGAGTAGCAGCAACTACTTTAACTTTAGATGATAATATATTTTCTGCAAGTGGTATTACATACGCAGTAACAGCAACTGTGAATTGTAAAGTGCTTAGTATAGACGCAAGATGGGAATTACCAGGATTAACATACTGTAATTATCAGATTAGTGTGGTGCAAGTAAGATAATGGCAATGCAAGATAAAATTATGATAGACGGCATAGATGTCACTGAATATAGACTTAATTGGGTATATTCTGGTTTATGGGATAGTGCTATCGATGCAATGTCATTGAAATTTGCACCCTCTGTAAAAGACATTCTTACTTTAGAAACAGGAATGGAAATCATTGTAACTAGAGGTTATACAACTGATACAGATGAAGATGTATTCACTGGACAAATTACACAAGTAAAACCCTTCGTTTCTGAAATAAAATTAACTTGCAAAAATAGAATGCTCGATGCTGTTAAATCTGCACAGACTAAATCTTGGGATAAAGACATAGACACAGAAGCTGGCGTCGGTTCAGAAATATTTAAATCTATCTGTGATAATTCTGATTTAGAATACGACGACACAACTATTATTAATACAGGAACAACTGATGCTTTCAAACTTGTCAAATTCATCCAAAATGACGAAGATGATTTCCAAAAGATGAATGAACTTGCAGAACATTATAATTACATGATTAGTTACGATTATACTGCAAATAAAGTTATTTTCAAACCAAAAGGTTATACTACTTATCCAGTTCCTTTAACTGTGGGTTCAGAGATTCCTGGTCAAATCAAATGGAAAGAAAATATGGAGCAACTTATCAATAAAGTAAAGATTCAAGGTGCTACTGTATATGATAAAATCGTTGAAACATTTGCTGGACCAGATGATGAATTTACTTTATCTAAAACTCCAGAAGATACAGAACTTAGAAAAAATTACTCAAGTAGTAGCGATTTACTCACTAGAGGACAGAAAGATGTTGGTACTTTAGGAACTGATTTCGATTATTATATAGACGTTGAACAAAAGAAAATCGTTTTAGATAGTAATATAAGTGATGTGTGGATTAATTATGGAGCTCAAGTACCTCTTCCTATTATATTAACTAATAATACTTCTGTTCAAAAATACGGCGGTCCAAATAAGAAACCACATTTCAAAAAATTTGCATTCAATGACATCAAGGATGCTAAAGATGCTGAAGATAGAGGTAGAGCTATTTTAAATAAATACTCACTTCCTTTTAATGAAGTAGAAAAAATACCAGTTATAAATTCTATAATTCAAGCAAATAGAGTATTCGTTCCTGGTGATGTAGTTCAAATTATAGATCCTTTCACTGATAAAGATTTGACATTATTTGTAAGTGAGGTAATAAAATCTTGGCCGCATATTCAGGACCAAATTTGTGCGGGTGATCAAACTTGGAAAACTGAAGATTGGCAAGCAGTTCAAATGGAAAAGATAAATCGTTTATTCAATGAACTAAATAAGAATCAAGATATATTAATACAAACTTACGATTTCGATAGAGAAACAACTTATGAACGTCGATATGTATATCTAGAAGCTAATAATGTTGTTGGGGAAGCTGGTATATATGGACATCCTACATTTGGATTGTACGGAACTGCTAAATACGGTGCACTAACAGGTGGTTCATTCGTCTTAGGTCATCCAACGTTCGGAATATTAGGAACTTCAAAATTAGGTAAAAGCACTGGTAGTCCAATTGTAGTTATATTACAACAAGGTGATAATACTTATCAAGAATTTGTTTATGACGATGAATTTTATGATTCAATTAATAGCTCTGGTGTGACATGGGATATTAATACAAAAACCATCACTATAGAAGGTCTTGGTATCTTATACACAGATAAAATATCTTACGGAATTGAATATACGTATTTTACAGTGGTTTTAGCAGATGTTTCAGATGATGGTTATGAAATTTATATTAGTGGTGATGGTAAAAGCTCTTGGCAACAAATATCAATAAATACAAGAACAGCTTTTAATTCATCCAATAATGATGGAGTTTATTTAAAAATTATAAATACTGATGATGGTGAAACATGGCCTACACAGTTTGGAACTTGGGGAGCTATAGAACCTAATGTGGTATTATCGAATACTTATAACAATTTTGGAGAATATGATTCGCCAGCAATAAAAATAAAATTAGAGGAATAAAAGAAAAATGACAACAATTAATTTTACAAGCACAACGATAAGCGGTTTTTTAGAATCTGATTTTGACCAAATAAAGGGGGCTTTTGAAGATGGTACTTATGACATAGTTTCTTTAAGTTTTCCAACAGGAGCTACAATAACAGAATTTTCTACAGATGGTACTTTAGGAGACGATAGTGATACAGCTGTTCCAACAGAAAAAGCAGTTAAGAGTTATGTAGATACTTTTGGAGCTATTACAAGTTCAGATTTTACAGTAAAAGGTCAATTATTTGCAGCTACAGGAAATGGAACATTTACAGCTTTAGGTATTGGAACAAATACACAAGTATTAACTGCTGATAGTGGTGAGATTAGTGGCATTAAGTGGAGCGATGCTAGTGGCGGCGGTGCAGCGGCTACTTTTGAAAGGACTTACACTGGTAACGTGGGTACTGGTCAGTTATTGCCTGTTAGTGTTCCTGATGAACTGGTCGGTTTGGATATTAAAGAAGTGAGGTTATCTTTATTGGGTTTGCCTGGTGGTCAAGCTTTAAAGGTTGATGTTAGAAAGAACGGTACTTCGTCTACAGATAGTGTTTTTACTAGTGATGTTGAGATTGAGGTGGGTACTGGTGAGAGTACTACTAATGGTGTTTATCAGACTGGTTGTGATGTTAGTGGCAGTACTGTTGGTACTCCTGGAACAACTATTGATGGTGCTAGAGATACTCTTAGTGCTGATGATATTTTATGGATTTATGTAACTCAAATTGGTAGTACTACTGGTGGTAGTGATTTGGTTGTTACAATTTCGGTGGCTTAGAAAGATGGTTAAAGATTTGAGTGAAGGTTTAGTATTGGATTTAGATATGGATACTTTAGAGGATTATAGTGGCAACGGTAATGATGGTACTAATTATGGTTCTTCTTTGACTGTTGACCGTTTTGGTCGTTTTAATCAGGCTCGGAGTTTTGACGGTAGTAATGATTATATAGCTATAGAGAATCTTTATTATGATTCAGACTATTCAGCACTTTCGGTAAGTGCTTGGTTTAAAACATCTACTTCTACTGAGAATATAATTATGTCTTATGATAGAAATGAATATTGGAGATTAGAAATTGGTGGTGATAACACATCTAAACGTGTAGCAATGTCTTTTTATACAGATTCAGGACAAGTAGATAATTTTGAAAGTTCAACAGACGTAGATGATAATAATTGGCATCACGTAGTTTTTACTTATAATGCTGGAAATGCTTATTTATATGTAGATGGTTCTCTAGAAGATTCAACTACTAGTGGTAGTAAAATAGGTACAGGAAATACAAGATACGGGTTTATAGGAGTAGGTTCTGAAGCAGAAAGTTTTGATGGGGATAAAGGTCCTGATGATTATTTTGATGGAGAAATAGATAATGTTAAAATTTGGAACAGAGCATTAAGCTCTACAGAAATCTCACAATTATACAACAGTGTAAAACATAATTATCAAGGTTTATTCGATGGTTTAGTGGCTGGTTACGACTTCAAAAAAGACGCTAAAGACTTCAGCGGTAATGGATATGATGGTACTGTTTCTGGTGCTACGTTGACTACTGACCC
>Ga0256397_1000034_pt1 | contig 9896 bp, 11 predicted proteins | sample KryLIviralmetaG_2_FD_191189 | JGI IMG/M metagenome (GOLD analysis project Ga0256397, IMG submission 191189) | Seawater viral communities from deep brine pools at the bottom of the Mediterranean Sea - Kryos LI F3 | ecosystem: Environmental > Aquatic > Marine > Bathypelagic | place: Mediterranean...
ATGGATGAGAAAGGAGATATATGGTATGCATATAAGACTAATTCAAGTAACACATTTACTGGTGAGCCAGGTGGTGGTAACTTTGGTAGAGAACCAGGAATTACTAGAGATGATGAATCTAAATCACCTCAAGAGGCTATTCAACCTAAACATGTTAATGCTACTACAGATGAGAAGGGAGCTAAAGGCTTAGAGAAAGAAATTGGTAATGTTTATAGTCCTGGTAATGCAAAATTTGATGCAAAAAACCCACAACATAAACAAGAGCTTGGAGTTAGATGGAAAGATCCAGCAAATACAAATAAACCAGAAACTGTAAATGTTGCTCAATGTGGACATATGAGTGACGGTAGAAGTAAGGCATATGGTGACCCACAAATGGAAGCAAATAACTCAGAGGATGGAGTCAACCGTAAGATTAGATTAGATAATGACCCACCAGCAGAGGCTATGTCTAAAGACAAGTCAACACCAGTAGACGGAGGCTCAGGAGGAGCTGGAGGTGTTAGAGCCGGGGCAGCCTATGATACAGCACAACAAGATACAGGACAAAAGGACAACCCACGTAAGACAGAAGAGAGACCATACTCAGGAGAAGAGGACGAATCTACAGGTGTATCTAACAGTAAGTTCAACAAATCTATTATATTAAATAAGTTGAATCTAGACCTAAAATCAAAGCTTATATAGCATATCTTTATATACCTAGAAATTATTATAAATAGTAACAACATGACTGAAGAAATCAGAAGAGAAGAGAACGAAGAAAAGAAAGACGAATCTAAAGACGAGAAAGAAGACAAAGAAAAATCTTTTGACAACTCATTAGATGCTCTAACCGAGACAATCAAAAACTTCGACATTAATGGCCTCAAAGACGAGATCAAGAATGTCGGTGCAAAAGTAGACAGTTTTGAATCTAGAATGAAAGCTCTAGAAACACCAACTGACTTGTCATTGAAACCAAAAGTTTCATCTGACGACGATATTGGTGCAAAAGTCAAAGCTCCAGATACTTATCAAAGCAATTCTTCACAAGCTGGAATCAAAGAAGCTGATCCTGAAAATGAACAAGCATCTGATAAAAATTCCTTAAGCATGCAGGAGAAAAGTTTATCTCAAACAGAACAAGTCTTTACTACAGAGACACCAAGACCAGGCGCAGCCATCGAAACCGTTGAGAAATCAACTGGTAGAGAAGTCAGCGAAGTGCTCAAAGCAGCACGAGGTGAAGGTTACGAAGGTCTTAGTATCATAGGTAGACGTATACTCAAAGGCGACTTCGGTGCACCAGCAGATAGTGAGGTTCCACAATGGTAAAAATTCAAACCATTGATGAACTAGAAGCACTATACTATGGTTATAACCGAAACAGCTTACGCAAAGCAGACGCCCCGATAACAACTTCAACAGCAGGTACTTTCAACGCTATCTTTGGCGCCTATGCATGGGCTCAACTCAACCTTGAAGCAAATGCATTTGGTATTTTACCAAAGTATCCTTGGGATAAATCTGGATGGAGGGTTATCACAGCAAAGGCAGACACTCTAGTTGATACTGGGTGTTGCAACAATACCGCCCTAGGTGGTACAGCTGAAGGTGGCTTAATTGCAGATACGATCAAACCAACTCTTGCAGAAATCGATGTCAGACCAAAAACCGCACAACTACCATTCAGTGCCTCCGAGGTAATGGAATGGCTTGCAACTCACTCAAAAGATGATATCTGGGGTGGTCTAGGTTCACTTAGACTATTCATGGCAGTTCAACACAAAGAATTGTTAAACAGAATGTTATTGACTGATGTAGAAGCAGGGGCAGCAGCAGCTTGTGCAGTTCACACCGGATCTCTTAATTGGGAATCCTTAGACAGAATCATATCAAGTCAAACAGAAGCCAACTTACAAGGCTCTTGTTCAACTGACAACTATGATCCATGGAAAGGTTCATCTGGTGCTGTAATCGATAGAGATTGTTCTTCAACATACGACGCAACAGTTTCATCTCCATCTGGTACCGTAGGTACTAATGGTATTGTCACTGACGATGTATTGAGAACATTCTTGAGAACTATCCGTAAGAAAGCTGGTAAAGATCCAAACGTATTCCTAGGCAGCCACGAAGTTTATTCCGAAATCCAAGGCTTGTACATGCCTTCTGTCCGTATTGCAAACCCATACGGTGAAGCATTAGTTCAAGTTGACGTTAACGGTATTCAAACATTCAAAGGTACTGGCGTAGGTATACACGTTGATTCCATCTATGGAATTCCATTCATTCCAACCAAAGATGCTCCAAGCAATGCTTGTGATTCATCCGAAATCGGAAGACTATTTGCATTAGATACATCTGATGCAGAAGGATATGGTTACCCAAGATTAGGTATCATGGTATCAATTCCAACTGAGTATTACGAAGCAACCCGTAGAAGTCCAGGCTACCCATTCATCAACAATGCATTCGTTGAGAAAGGTGTATTCAGAACTATGGGAGAGACCGTTTGTAGAAGTTTCATCGCTCAAGGTAAATTGAGAGACATTACTCTCTAGACTTATCACATTTGAACCCAAACTAACTAAAGCAGAGGGTGTTTTAGATAGCTTTTTTATATTAATCCTTATATATGATAGCTACCACATTTATATATGGCAAACACAGTCGCAGTGGACTCTAATCAACAGAGTCTCACAGGAAAGACGTTAACAATCCAATCTGAGTTGACATCAAAACTACTCACAGCAGTAGTAGATGTAACCGTGGGAGCATGTGATACATATGCAACCGGTGGAATTACAACTGACCTGTCACTGGGCGGTAGAATCACCACAATCATAGAAGCCTCAATCATCTCAAACGATGGTGGATTCATACTTGAATATGTGCCAGCAGCAGCCGGTGCCGCAGCTACAGGAAAATTCAAGTTTCGTGGTGTAGACCCAGCTGACGCAGGTGGAGCTATAACATTCTTTCCAGAAATAGCCAACTCTTCTGCACTCGTGCAAAGTGTTGCATACAAAGTTCGAGTAGTTGGATTCTAGAGATAGATCCCTACCTTTTTTATAATAAACCTTATATATCCTTTTACATATCTTTATGTATGGGTGACAAGAATCAACTTGCTAGAATTACTACCTGTGACGCAACTTCAAAGACAGGACACGGTATACTTAAAGCACTATATGTTGACACTCCAGGTGACATTATATTTAGAGTATATGATGGAACAGATAATACAGGTCTATTATTATTTGAAATTGATACAGACTCAGCAACATCAGGACACCTGTTTGCAGCACCATATATCAATCATCCAGTTAATGTAGGCATTCATACAGATGTAGTTTCAGGTACAACTGGTGGCCTAGTTATAGTCTACGAATAATCTTTAAATCTTATAAGCTCATTTATATAGTATGGCTACATGTTATGCTACTACCTGTGACGTCGCAGACTTTCTGAGAATCTCTATTACATGTGATACTAGTCCTTCTATTTCCCAGGTAGAGAAATTAATCAAAAGAGCAGAGGATAAGATAGACCATAGAACAGGTCATGCTTGGAGGGCTAAAACTACCACAGAAATACAAGACTTACCATTACTATATACATTTGGATGGGGTACATTCATATCACTTAAACATAGAAACATAAAAGTATGTGCAACTAGTTGTACTAAACTAGATTTTTGTGCAGGAGATAAGGTAGAGATATGGAATGGATCTAATGGTGCATGGACAGATTATGTACAAACACCAGGGGCATATGATGTAGAATATATCAAAGGAGAAATCTACCTAAGGGGCTTTATATTTACAATCTTAAGAAGAAACAGAGTTAGGATAACGTATAGATATGGAGAGACTACAGTACCAGAAGACATAGAAGACGCTACCGTAAAACTCACATGTATAGATTTGATTAGATCCTCAATCAAAATGGATGACCTTGAATTCGGTGGAGCTATTAAGAAAGAACAAGCTATGGCTGAATGGAAGACAGAGGTAGATAAGATCATAAGAGATCGTGAGGAAGTGTACGTATTACCTTGATCTTTAAAGTTAATCCAAAGAGTCTAAAGAAACTACAAAAGGATTTTCTACATGATGTAGGTACGGATTTACAAGCTGAAATTAAAGGTAACTTTGAAAACCAGAAATCATATTACGGAGACGCTGCAAAAACAATAGTATTCGATGAGATTGATAAGGTGGTAGGTAGTGAGCATTGGGGTGTTGCCGCATCAGATGTTGGTGGTGAATGGAAATGGCCTGGTAAGATGCCTAATATAGATAATATAAAAGAATGGGTTAGAAATCATTTTACAGGTTGTGGAGGAGAATCATTTTCTACTGCCTCAGATAAGGTTGTGTCTGTAATAGCATATAATATAGCTAAAAAAATACAGGATCATGGTCTTGATGCAGAAGGTAATTATTGGGTTGATGATACTATATTGGGTTTTGTAGAACCACCTCATGGTGCTAACGGGAGTGGTAGAGAATGATTACATATGATGCTATCCTTGACTTAAAGACAGCCTTAACATGTGACTGGGGATGTTGTGTTGGAGCCACACCTACAACTGACTTAGTATGGGATAAGAAAGTAGTAGGCTTTGATGGAGATGTGAGTGAGAGAATTATACTAACACCTCTAGGTGAACCCGTAATACCATTCGCCTTACACGGAGACGCCTACTGGCATGACGTAGTAATCAAGGTAGACATAAGAACCTATCAATCTGGGGGCATCACTAGACAAAATGTAGTAGTAAAAGAAGTAGACAGAATAATAAAGAATATGATTAGACGTAACACAGGAGACTTATTACAAATAGTCATACTCAAAGGTGAGACCAGAAACCAGGACTACAGAAATATGTTTAGACATATAATAGAACTTAGATATCAAGGCGTAAAAGATCACACATTCGTATAAGCAACTTTATATATAATCTAGTCATAAAGTAGATATGGATGGCGACCTATCTTAGTATTTACTGGCTCCTTTGTATATCTTCAATGGGCACCAGAGTCAACCTTTGGTACAGCCGCAGCTAACATAGCTGCTAATGGATGTACGGCAGCTAGATCTGAGGTATTTGGATATGAACAAAAAATCACATCATGGTCATTTACCAACAACAAAATTCCACTATCACAATTAAACGATGTAAGAATTAAAACTTATGCCTATGGTCAAACCAGAGGTAGTATCTCATTCGACTTTGTATTATCTAGTCCTTGGTTCTTAGAACTAATAGGATTCAGAAATGGTGATACAACTGGAGCTGCATGTTCATGTGACTTTACCCACGTTTGGGATATGACTGCAATGGATACAGAAGCAAAAACTGTACAATCATTCACAGTTCAAGTAGGACAATGTGCAGGTGCATGTGACATAGTAAGAACTATGGCAGGAGGTATAGCTAACAGTGTAACCGTAACTACCACAGTAGGAGAAACGGTGAAGGTATCGCTTGATGCTAATTATGCTAACGAATCTTTAACTACATGTCTTGACTGTGCTCCGAGAACAAACTCTGTGTGTAATGATATACCATTCACATTTGCACATGGTACTCTAGAATTTCCTGATGGATGCTCTCCTGTTACAATATCAGAAGTACAAGATGTAGACTTTACAATTACACAAAACTCAGACCACCTATGGGGTATTGGTGACTCAGTAGCAGTTAACTCATTCAAGAGATTGTTTGAAATCACTGGTAAATTCAAAGCAAGTTACACTGACACCGTACAATTACAAAAAGTATATGCACAACAAAACGACACTTTATGTAACACTGCAGCAGGAGCAGAGACTCTAGCAGTATGTCAACCAACACTTACACTTACATTCACTAACGGTCTTTCAACCACAGCAGAGAGATCTATTACATTTGAATTCACAGGTATATCATTAGCTGACCACAACTTAAACATAGAACCAAATGAACCTATCTTTGAGGAACTTAACTGGCAAGCAACTGACTGTGTAGTAACAGCTAACAATAGCCTTGGCTTTATACCAGAAGCCTCCTAAACCTTTATATATCTAACACACATATTACTTGTATGGTAATAAAGTCATTTGAAGTATGTTATAAAGGTAATAAAGAAACAGTAGAATATGAGACTGAATTATCTTTCGGGGAGACAGAAGCTATCATCAATGTAGCAATAGACCTCACAGACATACAAAAACCTAAAGTAAAAATAGGACCATTCCGTATGCAAATACTAATGAAGACTTTAAGAAAAGCACCATTCCAATTCAAATCAGAACAATTTGTTAAAGCATTACCTAATGGATTAGTTAACGATATATTAGATCATATCATGCAGGATTACCAATTAGTCAATTTTTTAGGGGATTGGATGACGAGCTTCATGGGCTCAGAGGTGGAGAGCGAATCACCATCGGAACCTACGCCTTCTGTGCAGTCAAGTTCGGATGGACAAAAGAAGAAACAGACAGACACTCAGCAATCTTCGTCAAAAAGCTCATAGCATTCGTTAATGAACATATGAAAGATGCTATACAGTTCAAGTAATCTTTAAATCTATAAATAGCATTATAAATGTATGGCAGATAAAAATCCAAGAGGTGTACAATCTTAGCAGATTATAAGCTACGATTAGACATAGATGAAGCAGCTTTAGCCAAAGCCATACAGGCTGGAGTTAAAAAAGCAGGACTTGATAAGATACTTGGTGGTACCAGTGGAGCCTCTGCAGATCAGGAGAAGGTTAAAAGATCTGAGAAAGTAATTCATATGATACATACTTCTGATGAAAAATTAAAAAAGAAAATGCATGATTGGACTCAAAAAGAAATTAAATTAAAACAAGAGGGTTGGAAGGATCAAAGAAGGGGCAGACTAGAATTAGAAAGAGAAATAGGACAGAGACAGAAAGCTATTAAATTATTATCTAAAGAGAATGCTCTAATTAGATTAGCAGGTGGTACTAACAATAGCACGGGTAGGAATATAGGTGGATTACTTGGTGGTAGAGCAGGTGGTGCAGTAGGTGCGGGATTTGATTTATTAGCAGCCATATCACATAAAGCAAAAGAAGAAAAGAAAATTGAGTCAGAGAAGGAGGGACCTATGACACATGTAAATAAATTTAAGAGTTTAAATAAACCAGGAATGAAGGGTGATATTAGTAGATTAAAAGAAGCATTTAGTAAAACACCAATGGGTAGAGCTGGTACTAAAATAAAACAAAAAGTTGGAGGTATGGGTACACCAGTAAAGATAGCTGGTATTGCTGCAGGTCTAGCAGGTGCTGCTGGACTTAGTAAGATGATTATAGATTCCTCCCCTGTATTGAAATCAATGTTAAAACTATTGAACGTAGGTATCATGTTAATCTTAAGACCTATTGGTGACTTTATAGGATTCATGTTAAGACCATTACTTCTTAAGTTTGTAAAGGATGTAGCTATACCAGCATATAAGGACGGTGCTAAGTTAGCAAAGAAATGGGGTACTAAATTCGGGGACACTATAGTAGATTTCTTCTATGACCCAATAGGTACAATATCATCAGCAATAGCACAAGCAATGAAGGATATAGTATTTCCTACAAATCCAAATGGTGATCCTGCAGGTACATTGTATGGACCAGATGGTTCAATTGTAGGTGAGTATAAAGGTTTACTAGATCATGTTATAGAAGGTCTTAATAAAATATTTGGTGGTGATGGACCAGTTCCTGAAATTAATGCATGTACAGGAGATACAACTATACTTGAAAAAATAGATACTAATACAAAAGATACATATGATGCAATAACTAAATGGGGTGAAGCATTTGGTTTAGAACGTAAAGTTATAATGGAGGACAATGCTGCATTCAAACTAGCAAATTATGGATATGATGATGTATCTAGTTTCGAAGAAGCTAAAGCCAAGGGTATGGATATATGGCACAAGATGAATGATGAAAAATCACAAGGTTATAGAGACCAAGCAATAGAAGATGAAAAAGCACGACAAAATAAACTAGCAGAATCAGGTTCATTATATCCTGACTATTCTAATCCATATCATAAAGATGGAGGTGTAGATGACCCATCACAAAAATCAATACAAGTAGCTTTCATATCTGAGGCAGCTCAAAGAATACTTAATCGTGTTCAAAATTATAAAGATGGTGCAGCTTGGGAATGTGCAACACCACAAGACAGTACAGGTGGTGGTGGGTTTTGTTTAGGAGCAGGTGCTGCAGAAAGCAGAGAACATATGGAAGTAATGTCAAGAGCATTTGAGGCAGGTGGTGAAAAGGGTGAAGAGATATTAGCAGAGTATACAGAGATGGCTAATCAAGCAAGAGATGCAACATCTAATGTAACTAACTCTACTACTGAGAGTGACACAGTATTAATGTTATCAAAAAGCATAACAGGTAATTATACTACAATGGCTGATGATTCTGTTAAACTTACAGAGGGTACGGCAGCAGCATATGATAAAATTATAAGTGCATTAAATAGAATGAGAGTATATACATCACCAAGTAGTGGTAAACGTATATTTAAAAAAGAGGCAACAAGTGTACTTGATGAGTTAGGACAAGCAAGGACAGTAGGTGCACCAGACAAATATAAGGTAACATGGGGTAGTGGAAAAACTAAAGAGATGTTTTTGTCAGCAGAAGCTCTTGATTATTATAAAAATACATCAGGATTAAAGGTTACTAAGATGGCAAAGGGTGGTATTATCAATGAACCTATATTTGGTATGGGTCAACGATCAGGTAAAGGATATTTAATGGGTGAGTCAGGTCCAGAGACTATTACACCAGGTGCAGGTACTAGTCCAGGGGGATCACCTACATTCAATATTACTATTAACGCTCACGGTATCAATGACCTTAACCAACTAAAGAGTACAGTACTAAGACTTCTCAAAGAATCAACAAGTAGGGTAGGTATAGTATGAGTGATATAACAATTACAAAGAAATCAGGCGACTGTACAGATAAATCTTTAATCACACAGAACTTTCCAGATAACTGTAACATATTATTCACATGGACACAAACATATCTATTTGAGTCATGTGATGTATTAACTATAAGAAATTATGATTCTATTGATTTTGAATTATGTTCCCCAGCAGGTGACTTTCCTATACCAGAGCTTAGAGATGTAGAGAACATACTTGTCAAGGCGGAGGGAAATAGATTAGTAATATCAGTAGCATGGGTAATAACATGTGAACCAACAACAATAGTAACTAATCAAGCAGCAGATTGTATAACATCAGTACAAGAACAATTAGACTTTTTCTTAAATACATTCCAACCAAACAGTATAGAGGACTCATATGTTATATCAATAGATGGTATAACTAGATTCGGTGCAGTACGTAAGATGTCATTCAGTAAATCAGCCCAAACTCCTGTAACATATAGTGGTAGGTTAGAATTCATAGCTGGTAATGTTGTAGTCGGTGAGTCTTAGTGGCCCGTGTAAAAGTATTAATTAATAATTCTAATAGAAATGTTATTAGTACTGAAGTAACAAGAGAAGGAGAAAGAGCTATTGATCAGTCTAATATAACATTACCTGCATGTGCAGCTGCATGTGTTAGTGATAACTTACATATAATTCAAGACGCAGTAGATCTTAACTGTATGGTAGGTGCATATTTAATGCAGGGTAGTGTTAAGGATGAATCAGGTTTAGGTAATGATGCTTTTGGTTCTATATCTAGACCAAGAGTAGACAGTCAATTATTATGGTGTTGTTCTTGTTCAGTACCAGGTAACTTTGGATATAGGGAGTTAGTTGTATGTGATACAGGTTGTAGTACATGTGCCACAGGTAAGGTGGCAACCAAGGCTATATGTTTTGATGGTTGTAATTATATATCATTC
>Ga0256397_1000035_pt1 | contig 9856 bp, 11 predicted proteins | sample KryLIviralmetaG_2_FD_191189 | JGI IMG/M metagenome (GOLD analysis project Ga0256397, IMG submission 191189) | Seawater viral communities from deep brine pools at the bottom of the Mediterranean Sea - Kryos LI F3 | ecosystem: Environmental > Aquatic > Marine > Bathypelagic | place: Mediterranean...
AGAAATGGCAAGCTATAATCCAGGAGTCTAAGAGTAACAAATGGGAGCAATGGGAACAAGAATATTTAAAAGATTCTAAACAAGGGCTGAAATTCTACAAACAGAACCAAGAGGACATGCTCAAAGGCGTGAAAGTTCTCTGGGAAGACGAGCAACCCTATTACCGATTGAGAGAAATTAAACTATCAGAAGGTTCAGCCTCATTTGATTCAGAGTATCAGAATAACCCTATTAATCCCGAAGACTGTCTGTTTCAAGAAGAATGGTTTACTTTCTTTGAGAAGGATCAATACACTGAAATTATTGGATCTTGTGACCCTTCAATGGGCAAGAATAACCGAGCTGACTATTCTGTAATTATATTTCTAGGTAAAACTAAAGAAGGATACCTCGATGTGCTACTAGCAGATGTAGCCCGCCGACATCCCGACCAAATAATAGATGAAATCATATCCAGTGCCACCGAAATTCAAAAAATGTATTCGCAAACGCCAATCAGGACATTTGCTGTTGAGAGTGTCGCCTTCCAAGAATATTTCAAGGATCGGCTCAATGTGGAAAGCCGTAAAAGAGGTTTATATCTCCCTGTTGTCTCGACTGAAAACCAAACGACGAGAAAAGAGATTAGAATCCAGACGCTACAACCCCTAGTCAAAAACGGTGTTATTAGATTTCAGCCTAACCAACGCTTATTATTAGAACAACTTAAATACTATCCCCTAGCAGACCACGATGACGCCCCCGACGCCCTTGAGATGGCAGTTCGTAAAGCTAGAACCCCAATACTAACCTCTAAGACATATTAATGCTTCAAGATTTAAATAGAAAAGAGCGAGTCTCTAAAATTAGAGCCATCGCCAACTCAATGGAAGTTCAAGAAATGGAAATGTATCGCGACTACTATGAAGGAATCCACTTTGTAAAATCAGACATAACCAAAACAGACTACGGTTCTAAAAAGATTTATAAAGTAACCACCAGGAGCGGAATAGAACTCTACGATTCATTCACCGAAGAAGACAAGCCAGTTGTAAAGGCTAATTGGTGTTCTCCTATTGTTGATACTATTGGAGACTACACGAGAGGAGTTAGTGATAAAATCGTTATTACCTCAGACCAGAAAGAAGAAGAACTTCAAAGCATCTGGAAAGAAAACAAACTAGACTTACTTGTTCACGAGGTAGCTTACCACGCTGGAATTTATGGAAAGACTTATTTAAGACTTAAAAGACGGGACAAATCAGCCCCGATTGAAATTAAACAAATTCTACCAACTTCTGTTTATGAAAACCTCAATATAATATCAGGAGAAAGAGAAAGTGTTGTTTACTGGTTTTTGATTGACAGAGAACAAGCCAAAAAGTTATACGATGTTAAGATTGAAAGCGACGAGGTATATTATTTTGAAGAGTGGACTAACGAAACTATCCACAAATACGTTGACGGCGTTCAAGTAAATGAAGTAGATGATAAGGTAGTAAAAGACATTAACCCTTATGGTTTTATTCCTTTCTTTGAAGTAGCTTGCAACATTAACAGACAATCAGACATCTCTAATGTTATCTCTCTAAATGACACCCTTAACTTAACAATGACTTACATATCAGAAATTCTTAAATACTCTGCTTTTCCAATGCTTGCCCCTAAAGGTAACTATACTAACGATACTCCTATCTTATCACCCGAACAGCTAGAAGAAGTTTCAATCTCCCCTAGCACTATCCTACCTATACCAATGGAAAGAATTAACGGCGAAGGAGTAGACAAATCTGTATTGGATCACATCGTTCAATTAGAAAAAGATATCTCAATCGTTTCTGGAGTTCCGATTAAACTATTAACTGCTGAATTTGATGGCAACCTTTCTGGAATAGCTTTACAACGAATGCTAGGTAGTGTTTTAAGACAAGCAGAACAACGCCGAAACTATATCGGGACTACTTTGAAAGACATCAACAACCGAATAATTGAATTACTTGGTGGTAAAGAAACCGAGACCAAAGTGCTTTTCCCCGAAATGATGAGGATTGATATGAATGAAAGACTAGATGAAATGCTTAAAAAACAAACCATCGGAATAAGCAAAGAAACTATCCTGGATGAACTAGGTTACGATTACGCCGAAGAGAAAGAAAGAAATGACCAAGACTTTGAAATGGAAGACCGTATTATGAAAGAAGAAGAGATTTTAACCGCTAATGATAATCAAATAAATGACAAATCAGGAATACAATCAAATACTAAGACAAGCGAGAAAAAAGGAACTAGTGCTTAGAAAAGCGGTATTGCAGGAGAACTTAGAACTTTTAAATGAAGTCAATCTTAAACTAGAAACAGCCCTGGCTAACAACGCTATTGATGGAACATTAAGAAAAGACCAACTAGTAGCAATGAAGCACATCGTTGAGAAAGACTTAGATACTTTTCAGGAAGCCTATACCTTAATGACTCACACAGGAATAAACGCTCAGACTCGGATCACGATTGAAAGAAATGGAACTATATTTTATGAAGTGGAAGGAACTCGTAAACTGTTAGACGTAGTTGAAAGCAAAGTTTTACTAGACGTATTTAGAATGAAAGAAAAAGACGGCTTAATCTTATCTGACCGAATATGGAGAATGACCGAAGACTCTAAACTTTTTATTACTAACCGAATCCAACAAGGCATTTTATTAGGAGAAGCCCATGGAAAAGTTGCAAGAGATTTAAAGCAATTTATAAAAGGTTCTGGCGGATTAAGATATAAGAGCGAAAGACTGGTAACAACTGAAATGGCTAAGGCTTACAAACACGCTAACGAGCAGAGTGTCCAGATGATGAGAAAAGGTTCAAAATATATGTGGTTTGAGAAATGGGAATTAAGCCCAGCTCATCCCCGTCCTGATGTTTGTGATTTGCAAGCCTCTCACGACGAAGGAGAGGGTCCAGGAGTCTACAAAACAGCCCCTAATCGTCACCCAGGATGTTTGTGCTATATATACCCAGTTTACCGAGAAAAACGAGGAGAAGCCAATTACCCCGACGCCTCAGAGATTAAACCCGACACCACCGACTTATCTAAAAGCCAACATAAAATGTTTAAAGAGTTAAAATGAAAGCCACGCTAGAACACATTATAGGAAAAAGAATCAGAGAAGCTAAACAAGGTTGGTATGTTGAAGTTACAGTTGAAATAAAAGGCGAAAGGGATATGATTAAGTTCGGACCATTTAAAGATAAAGAAGAATCAAACGAATTTTATAATAAGTTAATAAATTAATCATTACACTTCTTATAGTGCAACTACCTGTAATGAGGTTGCACTACAAGGGGACAAAAAAATTATGAGAAAGATAGACACATCTGAGATTAAGGTCTCAATCAATGTAGAAAGCCCAGAGGAAGGACTCTACATTGCAGAATTAAAAGGAAAAAGTGCTTATGGGGAAACTGCAGAAATCGCAAAACTTGCTGTAATTGACGAACTAACCTATCAAGAGAGATGTGATAAGAAAGAAAAAGAAATGAGAGAATACTTTGAAGCGAAAGATATTACTGGTGGTATTTATTATCCGTCAACGCTAGTGAACGAATATAAAAGGGAAGAAGAGGAAAAAGTGCTAAGAGTAGTTAAGAAAGAGATTAAGAATATCAGAGTTACAACAGATGAAGATTATGATGATTGTTATTAATTGAATATATAAGTAATTTCATTTTCGTATTTCCAAGCCGTTGCTTGTAAAACACGAAAACACACGAAAAATGAGTGAGAAGGAGACTCAAAAAACCTCTCAAGGTTCATCTGACGAGATGAAAAACACGGAAAGTAACCAGGAGGAACTAACAATTCCAAAAACAAGATTCGATGAGGTGAATAACACCAAAAAGGAGCTTGAAAAAAAGTTGGCTGAAATCGAAAGGCTTAACGAAGAAGACGAAAAGAAGAAGCTGGAAGAAAAAGGCGAACTAAAGGAATTGACAGAAAAGCAGAAAGTCGAAATCGAGCAATTAAAACTCGACGGCTTAAAGCGAGACCTCATTCAAGAGGCTATAACTAGTAAGAAATTGAAACCGCAACTCGCTAAGATGGTTACAGGAAATTCCGAAGACGAGATTAAAGTTTCTTTAGAGGAAGCTGTAAAGTTTAATGAAGAGCTTTTGGCTGATATTAAAGAAAACAAGACTGCGTCTGATGACTCTGGCGTCGCTGGTGGTAAAAAAGAATCACCAATGTCCGCAGAAGAATGGATGAAAATGCACAAAGAAGACCCTAACAAAGCCAATGAATATCTTAGAGAGCAATCGGGTACAAACTAATGGCAACATTAACAACAACTACAGTCGCTACTGGAGACAGTGTCGATTATACAGTGCCAGAACTGTGGAGTGCTAAACTCTACGTTGAGGCACAACGAGAAATGTTTTGGTCTACTTTCGAAGGACCAGAAGGCTCAGGAATGCCTGTTATTCGAAAAGATGACTTAACTAAAGATGCTGGTGATGTAATTCACATTCAATCTTTGAAAAATCTAACTGGATCTGGTGTAACTGGAGAAAGCACACTAGAAGGAAATGAAGAGCAAATCTCAATGACTCAAACTGATTTATCAATCGAATGGTTGAGACACGCTGTAGCAATTTCCAAAAGAAGTAAAAAAAGAATCAACTTTGATTTCGTTATTCAAGCAGCTCAACCTTTATTGAGTAAAATGATAGCTAAAACAATGGATGACGCCATCTTTACTGAATTTGAAACAGCTACTACTGCTTTATGGGCTAGTGACGCTACTTCTACCGCTACTCTTGATGCTTCTGACACCTTGTCAACTACTACTCTTGATAGATTAAAAACTTATCTTGATGACAACTTGGCAATGCCTTTAAGCACTGGTAACGGACAAAACTACTACGGTTTAGTAATTCACCCTTATGATGCTTACAATCTTCGACAAGACTCTACTTGGAGCCAAGCTCAAAGAGATGCTAACATCCGAGGTGAAACTAACCCTCTATTTACTGGAGCTATGGGAGTTTACAATGGTGTAATTATCTATGTAAACAAAGGAGTTTCTAACTCTGCAAACAATTCTAAATGTATAGCTTTTGGTGGAGAGTCAATTTTCCGTGGATATGGAGAAATGCCTTCATTTGTAAGCCAACTACACGATTATGGATTTGAAATTGGAGTAGGAATGGAAGCTATTTACGGACAACAGTTAAATGATGCTGTAAATACTAACTTCGCTATCCTTGAAACTTATGCTACTAATCCTAATGCCTAAAATAAGGTAAAGTTATAACAATAATTGTTCCTATCGGGTTCTCATTTCGAACCGAGAAACCCGATAAGGTTCGAAAGCAATGTATACATCAATAGTTGGAGACAGGGATACACCTAGAGATGACATAAAATGTTTTGGCGACACTGGTTTATTCAAATCCCCAGTTATGGAAGCCAAAAGATATAAGATTTTACCCCACTTGTTCTTTAAAACAGACACCACTTGGGTGGATGGCAACGTCTTCTATAAAGGAGGAATAGAAAGCGATGCTGATATAGTAATATTTAAACACCCCTACAGGAAAACAGTCTGGGAGGAATTTGATACTTTAAAAATATTATTCCCTGACATTACAAGAGAACTAGAAGAACAAGAAGCCCATTACAGAGCCGAAGGATTACCAGATGTGCCTTTGTATGAATGTAACTTTATGATTCGCAAGAACAACAAACAGGTGAACAAATTAATGGAAGCCTGGTGGGCTCAAATATGTCGGTGGCAATGTCGAGACCAAGTATCATTGCCATATGTTCTCTGGAAATATCCAGTTAAAGTTAAAGAATTAGAAGGAAATATAAGAAATCATAAGTTATTCAAATATGATAAGCATCAATCTGCCTCCCCAAATATTTATAATAACAATAGGACAGTCTGGTAGTTCTGCTTTTGCTGAGATAATAAATAAACTTAGTGTTCCTATTAAAGGTGATGTAAGACATTTTTATGAAAATTTTAATTGTTCCAAATAATACTGTAAATAACTGCTTCGGGCTTCGGAATAAACTGCCAATGGACTTTATCGAACAAGAAGTTGTAATCCAGAATGGTTTTAAAAGCTACTACGACCCCGCTAGAAAACAAAGGGTAATAGATTCGGCACCGTTTGATTGGGCTGATGTAGTAGTATTTAATAGACATTACGATATGGGGACTGAAACAATAAAAAACTGTATTAGATACTGTAAAGACGCTGGAAAAAAAGTTATTTATGAAACAGACGACTTACTGCAAGGGCTAGACAACGCAAACCCAATGTTTCAAGATATAGAAGGACATATTGACCAAATAAAAATGATGGCTTCGGAAGTTGATGTTTGCACCACTACGGGGAAAGAATTAAAAAGAGAACTTTTAGAATTGAATCCAAATGTTGAAATCTTACCCAACTGTGTTGACCCGAAAAAATGGGAGAAACGAAAAAAGGGAAAGAAAATTAGAGTTGGCTGGGCTGGTGGAAGCTCACACACGGCAGATATGTTTATAATAATTGATGTGATTAAGGAACTTCAACAAGAATTAGACTTTGAATTTGTTATATTCGGGCTAGCTGACAAACCTTGGGACGAGCATGTAAAAAGACTAAAAGCAAAACACGCTAAACAGAACAACGATTACCCTAGAATGAAACCCGCTCATTGGTATTCAAAGATTATAGAACTAGATAAGAAGCTTAAAGGGTTAAAATGGACACACGAGCCGTTTGTTCCCCTCCCAGAGTTCCCCAAGAAGTTAAAGGACATAAACCTCGACATTGGACTTTGTCCGCTTGTAGATACCAAATTTAACCGTTGCAAATCCGCTATTAAGTTTTATGAATATGCGATGGTCAATACTTGCACAGTGGCGAGTAAAATTCCACCATATGAAGGAGAAGTTAACTGTTGTGTAAAGAACAAACACAGTAAATGGAAAGCTAAACTGAGACTTTTAATCGAAGATAAAAAGGTTCGGGAATTTCTAACAGCAGAACAACGAGAATGGGTTTTAAAGAATAGAGATATAAGAAATAATGTGCATAAATGGGAAAAGGTTTATTCAGCTTAGCGACACTCATCTTGGCAATAGGTTTATTTAATTATTATCAATTAAACACAGTTCTAAACCGAGTTAGCTCAAGAGAATACACTGAAAACTATAAATGCCTAGATTTTTCCAGAGATCTACAACGAGAACTTAGAAAAATAGGGATACAATCAGAAATAGTTTTTGGGGAAAGTCCAGAAACAGCTAAACAGCCTAAAATAATACACGCTTGGATTGGAATCTGGATAGAACCTCAGACAGGACAATTTACAAATAATTATCAAAAGGTCGATTAATTAACAATTAAATTTAAAAATATGGCAACATTTAACAAATTTCAACCATTCGTAGAAGATTTGGCTGAAAAAGTGCATAATTTAGGAAGCGACCAATTAACAGTAGCATTAACTAATTCAGCACCAAATGCCTCTGATGACCAGTTATCCGATATAAGTGAAATTTCTTATACAAACTGCTCTACAAGAGACATCACTACAGACACCTCTACTCAAACTAGTGGAACTTACAAATTAAAATTAACTGACTTAGTCTTGACTGCTTCTGGCGGTTCAGTCGGTGCTTTTAGATATGTAGTTCTCTATAATGACGATGCAACTAACGATGAATTGATAGGATACTACGACTACGGTTCTTCAATAACTCTAGCAGACGGGGAAACCTTGACTATTGACTTTGACGGGACTAACGGAGTTTTAACTCTTGCTTAGTCAAATGCTAGGCTTTAAGCCTAGTTTTGAACAATTAAGACAATTTTATGTTGAATGTAAAAAACAATGCTGAAAGCACGCTAGACGGAGGAATAAATGATTCAGTTGTTTCTCTTGATGTTGCTTCGGGAGAGGGTGCTAATTTTCCAGGTGTCCCTTTTAGAATTTCAATAGACGATGAGATTTTAGAAGTAACAGCAGTTTCAACCGATACTTTTACTGTTACCCGAGAAGTTGAAGGAACAACAAAGGCATCTCACGATAGCGGAGCGACAGTTGAGTTAAGAATTACTGCTGGGATTATTCAGGAAATACACAATTATGTTGACCAAGATGTAACTTCGGGCTCATCACCAACCCTAGACGGAGCGAATCTTACAGGAATACCAGACGGAGCTTTAGACGAAAGTTATCTTAATGCAACTGATTTTACTCAAAATAGTGGAGTTTTAGTAGGAACTGGAGCAGGAACTTTTGCAGAAGAAACAGGTGCGACTTTAAGAACTTCTTTGGGATTAACAATAGGCACAGATGTTTTAGCAGAACAAACAGTTGGTATAGCCAATGATAATTTAGTAGAGATTGATGACGCTGATGCCGCAGACAATGACTACGCCAAATTTACTTTAAACGGATTAGAGGGACGAAGCTACAGCGAAGTTAGAAGTGATTTGAATGTAGAAGATAACGCCGATGTAACCGATACCGCCAATGTAACTTCCGCAGGGGCGTTGATGGATACCGAGGTAACAAATCTAGCACAAGTAAAGGCTTTTGATGAAACAGATTACGCAACCTCGGCTCAAGGCTCAACAGCAGATAGCGCAGTTCAACCAACAGGCACTCCAGTAGACAACGATTTTGCCAAATTTACAAACGGAGATACTGTCGAAGGCAGAAGTTATTCAGAAGTTAGAACAGACTTAAATATAGAAGATGGTTCAACAGCCGACCAATCTGACGCTGAAATAGAAACAGCCGTTAATAACCAACTAACAGGAACAGTAGTAGGAACTTCTGACACGCAAACTCTCACCAACAAAACGATAGACGCTGATAACAGCACAATTTCTAATCTCGCAATAGGCTCAGAAGTAACAGGAGCTTCAACTGACTTAACAGACACAGCTGATTTAACATACAACGCCGATACAAATATTTCAGGCAATTCTTGGGTATTAGATCAAGACGATATGTCTGATGATGACAATACAAAAGTGCCGACTCAACAGAGTGTTAAGGCTTATGTAGACAATGCTGGTGGCGTAGATACTTCAGGAGCGCCAGTAGATAATGATTTTGCTAAATTTACAGATTCAGACACTGTTGAAGGACGAAGCTACAGCGAAGTTAAACAAGACCTTAACCTTGAAATCGGAACAGATATATTGGCAGAACAAACTATTGGTATAGCTAATGATAATCTGGTAGAAATGGACGATGCTGATGCCGCAGATAACGACTATTGTAAACTAACCGCCAACGGAATAGAAGGCAGAAGTTATAGTGAAGTAAAAACTGATTTGAGTTTAGATAATGTAGAAAATACCGCTTTATCAACTTTGGATGCCGCTGATTTAACAGGAGCAAGCGGAAGTGCCGACCAAGTTCTAACATCAGACGGAACTAACGCTAGTTGGGAAGACGCTGGAGGCGGAGGAGGTGTTGGCGGAGAATATGGAATAAATGTAGAAACCCTTTCAGCCAACAAAACTCTAACAGCAGGAACAGATGAAATTTATCAGTGGTTAGACCCAGATGGAAGCAATAGATATGTTATACTTGATACGGGGTCTGCTAGTGCAGGGGATAGGTTTATTATTAAAAATAATGGAGCATCGGCTGATAATGAGTATCTCTACGTTAGGCAGTCGAGTCCATTGCATAAAATATATGCTGGTGGTATTAATGAGTTTATATTTAATGGAACAGATTGGATTTATGCCTCGATTGGCGGATCTGATGCACAGGCAACTTACGAAGACAACAATATATCCATAGGGTTAAGTGCTTCTGGTTACGATAGTGGGGTGGCTGTTGGTGCTTCTTCAACAGGATTCC